>Ga0209589_1009575_pt1 | contig 14560 bp, 12 predicted proteins | sample CowpeawhiteBW_FD_187525 | JGI IMG/M metagenome (GOLD analysis project Ga0209589, IMG submission 187525) | Root nodule microbial communities of legume samples collected from California USA - Cow pea white BW (SPAdes) (version 2) | ecosystem: Host-associated > Plants > Roots > Nodule | place: USA... | reverse complement strand
TATATATATATATATATATATATATATATATTTCATATTTTTTATCAAATTAATTTAATATGAATTAAGTAATGCAGGATTGTTCTAGCTTAATTATTGTGTTTTGAACTAAAGAATTTGCGGGTTGTGAACTAAACAGATATTTAATATTGAGAGTTTCTAATATATAATTACATTACTTGTATCACCTTTGATTGTATTACTCAACTTGAGATAATAGTTTTTTCGTGAAAAATCATAGTCATGCCAAACAAAAATTAAGTGAGAGTGTATTTGGATAATAAATTTTATAAAGAAATTTAAATGTAACAAATTTGAATAATTTTTATTTTAAATATTTTATTTAAATAAAATAATTTAAATTTGTTATATTTTTTATAAAATATTTTAGCTACCACCAACTAAAAAATGAATTTAATATTAAATAATATTCAATTATTTAAAAACATAAGTTATATATTTTAGTTAATATTACTTGAAATTATTTGTTAGCTAAATATAAAAAAAAAATATTCAGTAAAAGAAGTTCTAATTGAAATGAATAAAAAAATAATTGATAATGCCTTAAAGTTAAAATTTTTCAGTAATATTTAAAATTAACTGCTCTTAAAAATAAAAATATATGTTTATACTATTATTAGTTTATTTTATAAACTTAATTTCTCAAATATTAATAAAAATATTACTTAAATAAGTTTTAATATGAATGATTAAAACGATAAGTTTATTCGTTGAATTATGTCAAAAGAGTTTGATAACTTATTGTTATGTTTGAATTATGTTTGGATTATTTAGTGAAATACCAAATTATCTTATGTGCTTTAATTTAGATTTATGCTCTTATTTGTGTTTGTGTTTGAAGATATTACTTTTTTTTTATTGTGTGATTGTCAACAATAGTATAAAATTTTAACTTTTGATCAATTGAGGAAGATGAGTATTTTAAAATGTTGACCGTAATCAATGTTGCGTGTGTTGTGTCTTTGGAGAGAGGTTAGTCTTGATGATTTCTTTTTTATGCAATGACTTTGTTGATGCATGTGTAGTTTAGTTTAGTTTGACCGAGATGATGTTGGTGATGGATTGCACCTTGAGCATCTGTAAGTTGTCAGTGACAATGACGTAGACGTATGTTAAAGGAGCATATCGGTTGGCAATGTGTCAAATGTTTGTTTCAAAGCATGTGAGACTTGTAGTAAATGGAGATGTGTTGGTTGGTAAGTGGATGTTCACCAAAGTCCCACGTAAAGTAATATGAAGAAAGGTTGTAGAAGAAAGCTATTATAAAAATGAATAATTGATTTGAGAATGACTACCATAACTCAATAAGTTTCTTGAATGTATGGGAAGTTTGAGTTGTTGTACGTCATCAGAGTGTTTCCAATCTTGTCTTGAGAAATTGCACTAGAAGGTTTGCAATTTTCTCCAAAAAAAAAAATACATTAAAAGGTTTCCAATTTTTTTTTTGGAAATTGCATGAGAATGTTTGCAATTTTTTTTAGAAAATTTGTATGAAGGTTTGCAGTTTTTGTTAGAAAAATTGTATGTGAAGTAATAATACTTTTGTTGAGTATTCGTAGATGTAGGCTTCGAGGTGTCAAATCACGTTGGAGTTATGTGCTTTTATTTTGTTTTTTATTCTTATTCGTAGATGTGTTTTTGTTTGAAGTTATTTTTCCATTCCGTGATTTCTACCAAAGAGCAACAAAACTTGAAAAAATGTTATATATAATGTTATAGTTGTAGTATTACCATCTACTTCAAAGTCCAATGAAATAAACTTTGGAGATCATGGTATAGAGTTGTTAGTCACATCCTTGACCATTATGAATTTTATTGAGTATGAGATGAGTATGTTAATGTAAATAATTTATTTTATATTTTTATTATTCAAAACACATTTGTAGTTGTTCATAATATTATTGACTTATTTATTGTTGTTTTCAAGTCTTATAAAAAGGCTAGATATAATCAATTCAAAACAATTTCAAATTGGATGATATAATGGGTTGGTGTGCTAAAGACATGATTATTCACCATTATAATTAAGAGTAGGAATGACAAGTGTAACTCGTTTTGACTCAACTTGTAATTGGTCTGTCAAAAACGAGTAGATAGAGCAAGTTCGAATCACCGTAACAAAACGGACTACATTTTGTGACCCACCCCACCAAAATAACATTAAAAATATATTTAATCATATAAATATTTTTTAAGTTTTTAATTGATTAATTAATGTTTTTAATTAAATAAATTAAAATAGTTATTACACTTATATGTTAAATTATCCTATTATAATTAATAATTAAAACTTAATTTAAAAATGTCAATAAATTAAATTATAATATTATTGCATATTTTCATCTTAAAAAATTAATTTGAAATTATTTTTTATTTTAATTTTTAATTAAAAATGGACTAATTGGTCAATCCGTCCACTCTGACTTTTTATAATTAAAATAAAAATCAATAATATAATTATTTTAATGTAAAAAATAAAATGTTACTTATTAAAAAGTAAAATTGAAAAAGAGATGTGTATACAAGAATGCTGAATCACATTTATATAAATGGTATAAATCTTGAGATTTTATAATAGTAGATAACTATTATAATTTTCTTTTTGGTGTATGTATCATTTTCTTTAGTTGTAGAACATTTTGGTTATTTTTTTATACAACAAATATGTTGAATATGATTAAAATAAATGTTGAAAACTTATTAATTGAATAATAATCGATTGCAAAACACACATTAAACAAAACCCCATTAACAGATACACTACGAAAGTGATTTTACATGTTTATATTCCAATTACGGACTAAATTATATTTACCAATGGATTTCACTTTATGTTATATACGATAATTATGATTTTCACATTTTCTTTTTTAAATGGATCAATACTAATATAAAAACATATTAATATTTATATTTTCAAATTATTAAATATATTCCAGTATTAACAAAATCGAATTATTAAATATTATTTTAGTGTTTTAAATAAACTAATATTTCTTTTTTTAGAAAAATTTAATATTAAACTTTGCATTTTAAAATGAATTTTTATGTTAATGAAAACTTAATTACTTTAATTAAAATATAACATATTTTAATTATTTTATCCAAATAAACATTCGAAGAAGGAAGATAATCCTTTTCCTAGTTATTCATAACTTATGAATTTAATTTTTTTGGAATTATTTAAATTTTCTTATCCAAATAAAAGAGATAAGGAAGAGTATTAAGGATTTCAAATTTTAAACCAAGCTTAACTTTATTTAGTTGTAAGTAATTAAATTATTTTATTCGCCTATGCTTTTTAAAATTTTCACATATTTTTATCATAAAATACTTTACAAATTGTAGAAAATTAAATTACTTTCTAAATTTTTCCCACAGAAAAAGCTTTGCAAATATTATTCTTTATACCTATTTAACTTTTATTAGTGCTTTTTATGCTTTTGATAGTCTAATTTTGCGGAGCCGTGGTTTATGTGCTGAAGCTGAAGTTTGTACCAACCAACTTTTCATGGCTCATCTCACACAGTCATGGCTATGCTTTTTAGAGAACAGGGGCAGTGTCCCAAAAAAGTAGGGTTTGTAAACTTGACGGTAAATAAAATTAGTTACTTTCAAATGAATATCGTAATATCGAATGGTAATTTCTTAAAAAGGTTTTCAGTGGTATGAGAAGCATTTTTAGTAAGATATATGATATTTATTTTTGGGTTAAATATGTTTTTAGTCTCTTAACTCTTAACTTTCAATGAATTTTGAATAGTTCATTTCGAAACTTTGAACTAATTTAGTGTTTGATATTTGAAAATACGTGAATTAAGTTTTTTTAATCAAATTTTGTTAAATTTATTTAACATTTCAAGCGTGTTTCATAATAGTATTTGACTTAATATTAAAGCAAAAATATGTCAAACAATATAAATAACTTAAATATAATCATGAAATACGTGCGAAACATCAAATAAACTTAACAAAATTTGATTAAAAGAGTTAAATCCACGTATTTCGAAAGATAAATGACCAAATTGGTCCAAAGTATAATTTCAAAATTCATTGAAAGTTAATAGACCAAAAACATATTTAAACCCTTTATTTTTTTATTAGACTAAACTCTAAACAAGTATTAATAACAGAAATTAGACATTTTTTCTTCATAAAAGGTTAGTGTTTTTTGCTAACCATGCAATAAATAAAATTGTCTACTAATTTTTTTTTTTTTTTGTGATTCCATCCTTCTGTAACGCATTATAATGAGGATGAGATGAAGAGGGTAGACCCGAACCCAAAGTTATGATATTCTTCTTTTTTATTACTTTTAGGCGTATAAGATGCTCCACCAACTAGTCAAGCCAGAAAGGCTTGGACTTGAACGTGCTTTTTGGAAGCTGTAAACTTCCACATTCTCAAGCAAGTGTTGCCATCAAAATTTCAAATACGCGTATTGGGTACAGCTCACTACACCTCATTCATTGCTTCTGCTGCTTTCAGACATCATAAGCCAAAACCAAGGGGTTGAATCATGTTTTTTCTGCTTATTAATGTGCGAACAATGGTTTGGTAATACATGTCTTCCATGAAAATGCAGGTGATTATATTGCCATGCAGGGTAAGGGTGAGACCGTGTCAAAACCATGAATTAATAATTCATTAATGAATACATCCTCCCACGTTATGTGTGATTTGGATTCCAAAACACATGGTCTCCGCTCTCTTGACATGTTGCCCCCATCCAACAATGTTCACAAATGGGACGCGTTTCTTGTTTTTTCTTTCTTTTTCTTGTTTTGTTTCAAATTCCACGTCTTATTACCACGGCAGAGAACGTGGCTGTAGCCACACTATAATTGTCTCTTGTTTTTCAATGATATCTACACAATTATTATGTATTAAAATTAGTATCTCCAAAATCTGTATTACTTGTGTGTGAGATGTTATCAAAATTAACATGTCAATATTTTTAATGTAGAAATAACAATTGCAGGACCAAATTAATATATTTACTAAACATTGAATATCAAAAAGATTAAAACTTTTGGAAGTACCAATTTCAATTTGGAGTTACCAAAATAACTTATTTAATAAACCATTGTCTTTTATACATTTTCCCAAAGTTAAGAACAACATCCTATGAGTATCACCTTTGTTCTCCGCCTAAAACTTGTGATATTCAACAATCCTACAACCTTCAATTTGAGGAGACAGACATATTTGACCTAAATCTCCATGGTTATCATTGATTCATAAACAGAGCCTGCTTAATCATCCAATAGTGGAAATTTTCCATTTAACTAGTTTGCTTCCACATTCAATTTCATTTGAATTCACTAATTGATCTCAAGCACCACTTTCTGAAGTGCTTCTGCTGTCAGTGGGATGTGCAAGCAATCTTGACCATCAGAATGCTTTTTAATCTTGACCAGCTCATGGTCTTTAAATTCAGTTAGATGAGAGTTCAGGGTAACTTGACTGCTAACAAGGAAACGTTCTCGACACACTGAGTAGAGATCACTAATTGGCATTCCTATAAAATAAAGAAAAATATTTGACAAATCTTGGGTTTGAAAAGAACAACAAATCCAAGTAAATGATATAAACTTGCCTTCGTCAGGGTGAGAGAGTTGATGTTCAGCAAGAACTTTGAATACACTCTGAGCATTACGTGTCAAACTTAGCAAAACTATTGTGGCTGTTTTGACAGTTTGGCTGGCACTGCCATGAGCAAGAATCATAGGATAAAACATGCCTTCAACCTTGTAAGGGGCAAAAGTAGGAACGTGATACCAGCACCAATTGAACTGTGTGTGGGCCATATTTTTGTCCCAAACTGCATCAGAAGATGAAATTGTTAAGCAATAGACAGAGACTACAAAAAACCTTTAAGTGAAATATCCGTCATTTCTATTGCTAAAAAGACATAAAAAACTTCCCACAGCCTTGTATTATATCAGAATCAGGTCTTCAAAGAGGCCATTTATATCTAAGAAGTCCTTTTCAATGTTTCTACCGAGTTTCGTTAGGTATTCCACTACCTCTAATTCTAAATATTGGACTACTCCCCACTTGATCGACTCTTCTTATAAACATTTCTGCAGGTCCTCTTCTCACATGACCAAACCCATGAATTATTTAACCATCTTTTCCTCAGACAGCGGACTCCAAATTTTATTACCTGATCATTTTCTTTTACCTACAAACAACTTCAAAGAAGTGCACGTTATTAACAGTTTCAATTTTATGTACCATGACCAATAAGTGTTTGGATTCTTCAACTTTATGAAAGGGTGATATTAGTTAGTCCTATTGTCAGTTAAACATATGAAATATGATCAGAACCTCAGACGACCTCTAAGAATGTGCAGTATAGATAAAAAAAGTTATAGCATTTCATTTACAAAGGCATTTATACCTTTATTTGCAAATTAATATTGCATCATTCAAGTTCTATTCAAGCACTCAATGAACCACAAATAGAAAATATAGCAGAACAAAATAAACCTTGAAATAATAATATATAACTATACCCATGCTTAAGGCACATCCAAGATAACACTTACAAATTACAATTTACAAGAGATAAAACATTCTGCAAAGACAGAGTAACACTGCTGACTATACTTACACAGTGGAGCATTGACGTGGTCAATAGTGGCAACAATGCGAATACGGGCACAGGCAGCTAGTCGAGCAAGGTACTGTTGGGTTTCAGAGTCCCTCAATCCAGGTCCATCAATATTGTGAATAACGACACAAACAAAAAAATCAACATCATCTATTTCTGCTTGATCCAAGAATGTGAGAAGTTCTTCCATTGATTGAGAATTATATTGGTTCTTTGGCAATTCCCGATGTGAAACCCTTCGTTTTGTTTTTATTTGGTCCCACAGAACTTCAGCTAAAGTTATCATAGCCTAATATATTTTAAGAAAACATATAATGTATTAGTGATGCACGACGAGAAGAACATGCTTAGAAGGGCACATCACACTCATCAACTTCATACAAGCATTTACTATAGAACAAGACTTCCCTTGCGTGCTTTTGGTGTTGTTCTCCTATTTGATTTAGAGTTTTACCTTAGTAACCTATTTTATTTTTTAATGCAAAGTGAAACTGAAATTCTAATTGAAGAACAGTTCCAAATATGCTTAAGGAGCAAAATATAAGGGCATGTTTGATTCTATTCTCACTTTTTCTTAAAAAAATTGTTTTGTAAAACAATTCCACAGTGCTTAACAGCCAATCTCCCATCCAGAGTGTGTATTTAAGTTTTGAAATCATTTTAAAAAACAAAAGCAGAACTGGAGGATATTTCATCATCCTCTTCTGTTTTCTTCACATGTTCTACTCGAGTGCTCAGGAACCAGACATTTAGAAATAAATAAAAAAATCTGCTAAGGAGAAAAACACTTGCAAATATGCTCTAGAGACAGACAAATCTTACAACAAATGCTTTATAGTAAACAAATAATGCCTAAGTTTGGTCTTTTACTTTTCTCCTTCTTTTTACACAACAGAAAGAGTTCTATTCAAACATATCATATAAATGGAAAAAAGTTAGTGAAGAAAAAAAAAACAAACCTGTTTTAAGTTGATGGATTGAAGATATCCATTAATAACAACTACAGAATACTCAGTCAGAGCCGTCGAAGCAAAATCTTCAATCAAAGTCTTCTTAGATCCAAATCCATACATTAGAAGCCCGAAACCACACCTGAATCATCCATGTAACAAAAAACAAAAAACAAAAAATAAGAAAAAAAAAACAAAATTCACTTTTGGAAAAAATAAAACCACATTCAAACGAACCTTAGCGCCAAAAGCCATTCAGGGTACATAGTTTTATAGGAGTCCAATAAGAGAGCGATCTCGTCTTCATGCTTGGGTTGAATTCGCGATGCAGCTTCCCTCAATTCCTGGTAAATTGTGAAATCGCACAGTGATTGGGGAGGATAATGAAGGGGAATGGAACATCATTTTAAAAATTACAATTATGAGTGATACCTGTTCGTCAACAACGTCGATGTCTGTGAGTTTTTGCTTCGATTTTTTGGCCGAGGAAGCAAGCTCCTTCGCCAGAAAATAGTTTCTTGAGAACTCGAACTCTTCGTCCTCGTCCTCGTCCCAACTGCCGTTGGTATCCATTCTTCAATCAACGAAACAAAGGAAACAGTGTTGACGAAAATTTGTGATACAGTTTCTTTCTTCTCTATGCTCTTGTACCCTAGGCGATTTTCCCGCCATATTCCACCGGGTCGGGTTTCCCTAAATCATTGACTGTTCCTTATATATACCCGATTTGCGTCTTTGACAAAACTTTCCGTTTTATTTGAAAATGAAAAATATAGGCTATCCATGGTTTTTTTTTTCAATCAAAATTACCTGATGATGATTTATTATTTTTATAACAAATAATAAATATTGTGAAAATCAAATTAATTCTAATCTATAAAGGATTTCTTTTTTTTCACTTTTTAAAATATCGATTTTATCCTTTAAATATAATAATTTATTAAATTTTTAAAAATTGATCGTTATTTTTACAAATTTTTTATAAAATCAGATGTCTCTGTTTCTTTTCTTCTTTTTTATTTATTAATGGTTATTCTTTTATCTGTTCTGATATATTTTACTTTATTTTTAATAAATATAATTTTAATATATATATATATATATATATCAACTTAATAACATTATAATATTATCACCTGTTACTAATATAATATTATGCATATTTAAAAAATCATACATATGCGCGATAGCGTTCCACTAATTCTAGTTAATATTTTTACATTGACACTGTTTAACTATTAAAGTTTTTGTTTTTATTAGAATAATAGCTAAATTGGACCTATTTAACAAAGTTTAATTTATGTATATCAATGCAAAAATTTACACAATTCACAAATGAAAAATTATCATAAGTATGCATCTTAAAATAATGCTCTTTTTTTAGGCCTCGTTCCCGAAAATTGACTTGCTAAAAAGATTAGAATACAATCGTTTTATCTTATTCCCAATCCCTTAGGTGAAATTATCGGACGAAGATCCACACTTATTAATGGTATAACTATCGAAAAACATATTCACCTGTAAAAATATATTAAAATGTTCTTCTCTTATCTATATAACATTTTTTATTTATTTAAAGTTACAATGAGTCACTTCTTACCACCATGATTTTAAGATAAAATGAAAATGAAGATAAAAGTTAACTAAATTCTTCGTGTAGAGTTTGTCTTAACTAAACCTGAAACAATATTAAAATTCAATTATTTGAAAAAGTTAAAGTAATATATATATATATATATATATATATATATATATATATATATATATATATAATTACCATATTCATGTTGAATAATATACGTGTTACTTAATTAAATTATGCATACATATTATCTAATTATCCAAATTTAAATTATTGTTTGTTAGCTTAGTAATAAAGACTAAAAGAAAACAATTATAAAAGGTTAAATATTTAAAATTAATAAATACTTTTCAAAAGTCAAAAACGAAATCATGTATATTTGTATAATTTAATGTTTCAGTTGATGAAATTACAATTTCTATAAGATAATTAGTCATGAAATGGATGGTATGATTAAACATACACTTACTTATTTATTTTACATTATTCAATTAATGTTTAGTTACGTTGCATGTGTAACTAATCATCCTAACAAACAAATGAAATAGATCATAATATTTATTAAAAAAAATGAAAAATATCACATCAAAAGTGGAAAACGTAAACTAGAATAAGTAATTAAGCCAATATATTGATTACTTTTCAACATAAATCGATACATAAAGTTTAATTTTTGACAAATTATTGACATCAATGATGTTATTTATCATTGTTTTAATCAATGACAGCAATTATACAAACACAAATACAATTATTTTTATAGCTAATAATAATTAAAACTAATTTGATCAAAATAAATAAAAAGCATGAAAGTAACAGAACTCCATCAATGTTTTCAGATAGGCGCACGTTAGCTGCCATGCACAGGAACAACACAGTGCTTTGAATCGGTGTGCACCTTAGCAGGAGCAGCAGGTCCACCACGAATGATGAGGGGGAACCACCGAAATGATTGACTGATCCATCCAATTCCAACCGTTCTCAGACGACAAAGCGTACGTTAGCACACGACCAGTTCTGTCTTAATGCTCCAGCACCCACAACAAAACTAGGCACCCACGATCTAATTTCATTTTGGGGTCGCAAAATCTTGCCAAAGTTGCAACCTTTTCCTGGTTTTGATTCGGAAAGAGAAAGTGGGCAATGGTGGGATGAGGATAGAAGGGGAACGGAAGAAAAAGCGAGGGAAATGGCGAGAGGGGAGTGGAGGCTTCAACTTCACCATAGAGGGAACTGGAATTGTTCCTGCACGAAAATAACTCTTTTAGTTTGCTTTTTCAACATTGTTGTTGCTCTCTACACTCTGCGTTCTCTCTATGCTTCTCTTTATATCTACTCTGATAGAGTTGCACGAAACAGTAAGTCATGTCAATCTTTTCAGGATGTTTTTCTTTCTGTTTCTCCTAATAACACAAGAAATGGTGGCAAAAAGTTTATCCTATATGGAAAATTTTGAACCTTCCCTACAAGGTCTTTTGTTTGAGACAGGAAAATGTTCAATTTCTTTGTTTTCAACACTTTTCGCTTTTAATTTGGTTTGTGTTTTCAGTTGCGGTGTATAAGCCAGATCAGATTCGAAAGATGGAAGAGTCTAACCGAATCAGGAAGGATTACAAACCGGCGGAATTAGTGAAATTGGTATGAAGTATGAACCGTTTTTTTGTACCTGCCAGGAGCAAACATTTTTTGTGAAGTTAATCTGAAGTTGATGTTGTGAAACTTCTGCAAATAGGTGGAGGAGTTAGGAGGGGAGTTTTCAAGAGAAGATGTGGTGGTTGAGTTGCCACGGCATTTGAAACAGAAAATAATTGATGAGGTTATGCAGAAACTAGGTAGCTTGAAGGGAAACAGCGAAAATGTCTCCCACTCCCAGTTCATGGCTAAGGAGCGAGGTGAGTGTGTGCCGATAAGAATTTCTTGTTAGAATTAATGTTGTTGCCATGTGAGACAAGAGGAACAGGATCTCAGGAATAGTATTGTTAACACTAGTTTTGTCGTTTTTCTGTCCTTAAAACATTGAGTTTTTTATCGCCACTTGCATTTATAACTGATGCATTGTAAAAAGCTCTAGAGTAAACTTGAATTTTCTCAGATATGATGCGTTAATAGACGTTTTCTTTTATTTAAATGTTTGTTTCTTGCTGATTAGTCATATAGTATGTATTTTGTTGTTTAATGAGGAAACTAGATCTTTGTTGTTTAAAATTTAGCTGAAGGGGTAAGGATTGTCCAAGCCTGATAATGAGTACCTTGGCCATATTCCTAATTTGGTCTGGGACATTTTTAACACTAATGAATGTCCAAAAGTTTCATTATGCCTTTGATTTATGAAAGAACGAAATTATTCAGTATTTTCACGTTATATTTACAGAAATGATGTATCTATCATTTCTTTTGGGGTTGGGAAGGGGAGGATGTAAAACATTCATAAGAGCAATTATTTTATAGCTTATTGCAGGAGGCCTATATAACTGTTTCTTTTCCTCATACTATTGCATGTTATGTAGATTTGTACAGATTAATTCATTTAAAATGACCGTGTTCATGGTGTTGAAGGTAAAAACCTCCCCTTTTGGTTTCCTACTGTAAACCCCTATAGACAACAGCCTTTGGTGTTGGGCCAAAAAAAAAATAAGAAAAGGAAATCTTTCATTTTGTTGTATTGAGATGTTTTATATATTTTTTTCTGAACATTTATATGTTTGTATTTTGTTTGTTTTATTGCATAACTAATCATTTATTTCACTGTCACATGGTCAAATTATGCCTTAGAATGCGATTCATCTTCTGCATTGAAGGCCATTTTATATCAAGTTGTTATGTAAATGGTAATTTGTGTACAATGTGGAAGATATTTTGATGCTGATATATTTTTAACATTAACTTATACAGAAGCAGTTGAAAATTGGCGCAAACAAAAATTGGAAGAAGTTAAGTTGGCTGTTGTCAAAGGGACTTCAAACTCGATCATTCCACATGATGAGGAAGGTATGAACAAAATATTATGTTCCTCTTTGCCATTTGAATGGGTTGCTGACACATTTAGGCGAAGTTTGTTCCTTTACACATTACCAATGAATGCTTTTCGTATATAATTTTTTTTTTCAATTTCGTAGGAATGCTACTAAGAGCTTTGGAGTCTGATTGGGCTGTGGTTTCTGAAGAAATTGGCCTTTGGATACCTATTGAGGTTGCTAATGAAGAACATAATGACAAACCTGAGGATGAGTCAGAGATAGGTAAAAAAGTTGCTAATTAGAATGTGGAAGTGTGTACATATTTTTGCATGCAGAAAGTTAACTTTTGTATGTACTAAGTCCACATTCTCTTCAGAGGAGGAAGTTCTTCCTGGTAGGCCCCTTCCACCTGAATGCAATACCGAACTTCATACGGATTATGGTGGCGCCGCCATGAGATGGGGCCTTACTCATCACAAAGATAGTGCAGCCGATTGCTGTAAGGCTTGCTTGGACCAGGCTAAACGTGCCAAAGAAGGTGAAAAGAAATGCAATATTTGGGTTTATTGCCCATCAGAATATGGGTGTCATTCACCAGATATCTATCAGCACAAATATCAGGAATGCTGGCTCAAATATGTAAGTTGCAATCTATGAATGTGATTCATACAAAATGCTCTTGAATTTTAAAGTTGTTGATGTTCAACAAAGTCACCTTACAATGCAATTTGTGATTGAATGAAGGTATAAGAAGCTTCATACTGCACTCATACTGTAATAGCTTTTCATACTAACATTCAATGATGTACTTGGTATTCTGAACACAGGCTGAGAAACCCAAACTAAATTTTAAGGATGAGTATCCTGAATGGTATCGAAATTCACACCCAACTGCACCATTGGTGGTTCCATGGGCCTCTGGAGTTGTCAGCACATGAGATAAACAATCAAAGTTAACATGATCAAATAGAGTGCAGACCTACCTTGTAGATTGCAGACACTCAAAGCTGGCTTTGACATGCTTTGTGGATTGTACTGTTTGTTCTTCATGTTTATGCCTTTATCATCAATGGTTGAGATGGGGATCAAAGAGTTCTCCCTTATGGTCATTTACATATTTAAGACTTGGTTTCTGTCTCATTGCCAAGGATTTTTCCCTCAAGAAGACCAGTCCAAGACTGAGGTGGGGTGAATTAGGTTTGTTTGTTTTATTTCTTAGATAGATTCTTAGATGATGTAATGGGATTTGTAGATTCTTGGTCAAATATTTGGTTCCTTTGAAAGTGCTATGGGAAGTGTTGTTTTCCTGTTGAGTCTTCACCAAAAGGTGAAGCTAACATGCACTAACTGATGAGGAAATTGTTTTGTTGTGAGGTAGCTGAAATCATAATTCACTTGTATCTGGGATTTATAATGTTGTTCATGTTGGTGGTGATCATCAAAATCCTCTGTCTCTTCTTTGCCTTTCATATGATCCATTATAATCATAGTTCATGTATGTGAATATATAAATAGGTATTCCATTTATCAGATATTTTTAGGTGTTTGATTGTTTTGAAATTTTTATTTTTATGTATTTGTCAGTTACAATGTTCATGTAACATTAATTACTTTTTTTTTATCAATTATATCCATTTGTCTTCTACTCTTTAAATAATCGTGTGGAATAGAGAAAGAAAGTAATATAATTATTTTATTGGAATCAAAATATTTATTATATTTCTTGTTCATAGAAGCATTACAAGAATTTGTTCAGTCAGATCCTTAATGGTTTCCATTATAAGATTTAGCTCTTTAGGAATGAACTGTGGGTTGAAGACTAAAATATATTTGAAGTTCTTGATTACTCTTTCTCTTTTGTTCGTTTTTAATTGCTGTTTTTTAATAAAAAAGTTGTTTTTATATTTGTCATTTAAAATTTTTAAGATAAAATAGTATTATTTTAAATTATAATCAGTTTAATTTACATGGTGAAAGAATTATTAGTTGTGGTAAGAGAAGAAAAAAAAATATATTAAGACACTTAGATGTACATGAAATATGAAAACTAAAGCAAGTATGATAGATTATTCACTTAAAATTGTATACAAAAATAATATTCTTTGAATGAAAAAATATTAAATAATTATTATATAGGAATGGAAAGAACAAAAACATTTTAATTAAAATTAAGTACATATAGGATAAGATGTAAAATTGTATAATCTGAATAAATTTCTATTCAGGTGTTATCTATACTATACTATTATATATAGAGAATTTTCCGTTTTAATACACATATTTGTTTACTGTTTTTATCTTTTAAATACTATTTTTTAAATTAAAAGAATTACTTTTGTCAATTTTATCAGATGATCATAAAACAGTTTTAGAATATATATATATATATATATATATATATATATATATATATATATATATCTATATATTT
>Ga0209589_1009574_pt1 | contig 14561 bp, 8 predicted proteins | sample CowpeawhiteBW_FD_187525 | JGI IMG/M metagenome (GOLD analysis project Ga0209589, IMG submission 187525) | Root nodule microbial communities of legume samples collected from California USA - Cow pea white BW (SPAdes) (version 2) | ecosystem: Host-associated > Plants > Roots > Nodule | place: USA... | reverse complement strand
AATGTTGCAAGAGATGGACATTGATGAAGTTAGTAATTTCTTTAATATTTTATTCAAAAATAAACTACAATATAAATTGGTAGTGATTTTTTATTTGTTTGTTTGTCAAGAATCAATCGGAGAAATGAGACTTGTTGATCTAAACACTAATTATGGTTAAATATTTATTTTTTAAAATATTTTTGTAAATATTCACGGATACCCGTGGATACCCGCGGATATGAAAAAAATAGACAGGTACCCGACGGATATGGGTACGGGTATGGGACAAATATTTATCCAGCGGATAGGGTACGGGGGAGCTACTACCCGTACTCTACCTGCCCCGTTGACATCCCTACTTAACACGATGATATCTTCCACTCGTGTAAAATGGATTTTCACCGTTATCATTTCAACCAACGTAAAAAATGACTGGTGATATTTTTTTCAATTATAAAATGTCAAAGGTAACGTCAGTCTCTTTCGAGACAGATGTCTAATTCACGCTTGACATTGGCACCTTCAGCCTCTGCCATCGAAGGACGTCAGAGCCACCTGGATCTAACGTCAAAGGATGTCGGCTTCTCACTTATGCGATGTCAAATTGCTTTAAAACAGAACCAGAACATAGCGCAAAGGACATTTCTTTGCACTGTTTTTTTTTTGTGCTTTCTCTTCCAAGTCTTTCCACTGCTACAACGACTTTCCTAACCACCGCCTAAGGTAAGTTGTGGTTCATTTAATGCAAATGCATGTTGCTTGACTGTTTTGGATGAGATTCTTTTTCGTTTTCACTAATTTTCTTCGTGTAAAGAGTGTGTTTTGAACCCCTTCAAGCGGCATGCAAGTCCTCCGTACTCCATAGTTGGTGATAACTCCTCCATAATGACATCAACGTGACTTGAGGTGCTTAGTTCCCTCCAACTTCGTTCAAGGTTTGAATATTTACCAAATATAGAATAACTTTTGGTTTATGTTCGTTGAAGTTTGGTATGATTTGATTTGTAAGTGATTTTGGTTAAATTTCTCCTTCTGTTATTTATCTTGACCAATTTTTTTTATGGATTTTAAGAATTTTGTTTGAAAAAAAAAATCTTACCACTTTTTTTCTTGGTTTTGTTGACATGTTTGTTTCCTTTAAATTTGTAGAATGTTTTTAGTATCAAATTTAGTTTTTTTTAGTCTTAAAATGAATATTTTAGAAAGAAATATTGATTAATTATTAGATCAATTGTTAGTTTATTTTAAGATTTATTAGGTGATTAAATTGTATTTTTAATTTATATTAGATATTTGATTAATTTTAGATTTATTAGCTGTTGTATATTTAAATAATTTTAGTTTTATTAAGATTTATTATTATTTTAGTTAAACAATTAGCAAACCTTAAGTCCCGTTTGAGATTTAGTATAAATGATTAAACTTATAATCTTTTGTATTAAATATTGAATTGTTTGATCGAACATGTTGAAAAAATTATTTTTTATAATTGACTATAACGTGTACATTGATATTTATTCACAAATTTGATAAAATGTCAATTGAGACAATTTTGTATTATTCACTTGATTCATACTTGATTGTGATCATAAGTGATCACTTTCATTTCACATTTTCGTGTACTTCAATAACTCATGCAAAATGTTGTCGAAATTTTGTAAAAATTATATGATGTTTGACTTCTTTCGTATACGTGTTAGTTAATTATAAAAAATACTTTTTTTTCGAATGGGTTTGGGTCTCATTTGGTGAGAGTTAAGAGTTTGAGATTAATGAAGTTTTTTAAGAACATAGTATGGATTGAAGCTAGATGAATAAACGTCTGAAAAGGAAATTTATGAGTTTTTGCAATACGTTCAAAAACACGCAATAAGTGAATCAATTATTAAAAATGTATTCAACATATAAGTTTATTTATTAATCATGCTAGTATATGTTAATTGAAATAAAATTTTCACTTTGTAAGGGATTATTACATAATGTCTAATTGTATTAATTTTAATTTTCAATAGTGATAGAAGTTATAATTTTAGAGGTGAAGTTTGCTGTTATATAACTCAATCCATACTATCGATAATAATAATGATTTTAGACTGAAATATTTACAATTAAATCTGGAAGACTCGATGGAATATATATATATATATATATATATATATATATATATATATATATATATATATATATATATATATATATATTAAATGAGGACTTTATAGAATATAAATTATGTTTTCTCCTTTTTTTTCTTCTATATGATTAGCATGTATAGTTTCTCTCCTTGCATGTGGAATGTGAGACAAATAGAATAATCTTTCTTATGATACTATCTTGTTATGTTTCGAGATCTCTTGAAGCAAGTTAGAATTTCCTAACTTTGTTTGACATTTTTTTCTTTGGCAGCAAAAGATCAAAGATAAGTGAGTTAATAACTTTGATTTAATTTAGTTGATTGATTCGGATATTGAGTTTGGTTAAGATTTTTGAAAGTTAAAATGTTAAAGATGATTTGAAAAATTAGAGGAGGGAAAGTTATTGGAAATTAGATGATTGTAATATATTCTTTTGATTTTTTAAATCAAATGATATATTGAAGTATGTACGATAAAGAACTATTCCTAGATTTCATACAAGAAGAACTTGAAGATGAACCTTTACAATTTAAATGACTTATGACAAGGGCAAAGAACAAGAAATTGAAAAGTCAAATTTATTCAAAGTTCTTGATGCTACAAACAATTAGAAATTCAAAGGATATGAAGATCATGATATGACTTGGAGCACATTTGAAGGAAAATTTGTTTATGTTTTTGGACTTTGGATTTTCTTTTAGAAATTAGTTATGCTTATATGTTGTTGAGTTCTGGGTTTTCTTTTAGACATTAGTTTATGTTTTTATATTTTTGGGCACAAGCCTTCTTGGAGGGTTCTTATGTTTTCTTAAACTTATGTGTCTATATATAGAGGTACCAAAAACTAATGTAGACATATTTTAGTCATATATTGAATTTTATTTCATTAAAGAGAGAATTCTCTTTGTTCTTGGCTTAGGCCTATGCTTTTTACAAAAACCAAATTTTGTGGCGTCCCTCATCTTGTTAGATTGTGGTGTTCTTCATCTCTATTTTATTCCACGTTTTTCTCTGATTTATTTTTATTGTATTGTTGGAATATTCAAATTCATAGACGATCTCTTTCCTAGACAGGATCGTATCAAGTTATATATATTTGGATTGTATATCTATTATAATAGATACTTGAGTTAAAATGGTAAAGAGGATGAATGATTTCATGCATGCTTGAGTTATAATTTGGTTATATGAGTTTTGAGCTTGAAATGATAATTTTGAACTAGATTAATATTATCTAAATTTTGAAGCATTATTACGGTGTTGGTTTAAATTTGTTAAGAACATTAGAATAGCTAAAATCATATCTTGGTAAGTTTGTCGAAGATTTTAGTTGTTGCATATTTGTGCTTCTTGTATATTTTCACTTAAATGAGGTATTTTTAGTTTAGCAAATACAGTTAACTAATAAGATAAATAGATCATATATTTATCTATTATTTTCTTTAAGTCATAACTATAGTCTCTCAAACGAAGTATTCTTCCAAGTGAGAACATAGATGTATTCTCACTAACTATAAATTTGTGCAAAAACTCACGGGTTATTAAATTTCGCTAAAAAAAGAATTGTATTATATCTCTCAAATCACTTTTATACGATGAAATTGATTTGTTTTAAAGTTAAAAAATATTATGCACATGAGTAAATACATAGGTAAAAGATTTAAAGATGTTATTTGATTAATAATGTGATGTATTATGTGTAAGAAAATATATGAAGAATACAAAATGTTGTATGTGTTCTCCTTTATATGTTGTTATCCTTGTGTAGGTGTGCAATATGAAAGAGAATATTGAATGGTCTTGCTAACCATCCTAAGACATTCATTAAGATTAATTAATGTCTTGAATTTTACAAATGCATAATTAACTGTAATATTAAATGAATCTTAACCTAATCATCATAAATGCAATTTTACTTTATTTAAAGGACAAAAATGTCCATAAATGATTATTTTACTCTAATTAATAATTATTTGATGTACACCTATAAAAAGTAAGAAATAATTAAATAATAAATGGTTATATTTTAATATTGCTAAAATTAAAATATAATTAAACGTAAAAAAAATAATTTGAAGGAGTGACAAAAAATATTATAAAGAAATGAGAAATTTTTTCACATGAAAGTGCAATGTTTTCATCATAAAAGAATTTGAAAAAGACTATAAATTTTAAAGAGATTTAAAAAAATAAAAATAAAGATTATACATTTCAAACATTTCAAACTTCTACTAAGAGACTCTTTAAGTGACAAAAAAATATTTTTTCTTCTACTTTACTACCTGCCTTAGAAATTTTAAAGTGTTTATTTTGTGTAATAGATATTGTTTATAAATTCTAAAGGACACTTTTGTCTTTATAAATCTATTGTATAAATTTATACTATTTTAATTAATGAAATTAATAATTTAAGTTAAAAATGGTAAAATCAAACATCATTAATTATACCTCAATGAGTGTCATAAGGGTACTGGTTAACATTCTCCTGTTTTAGTTTCACTACCAACTTCATTATATAAAACAAGATACTGCTAAGGAGACATTTATTAAGAATAATTAATAAGCATTGAATTATATAAAAGTGCATAGTTAATTCTAATATTAAATGAATCTTGATTTAATCATAATTAATGTAATTTTACTTTATTTAAAAAACAAAAATGGTCATAAATGATTGTACAACTTTAATCAATAATTTATTTGATAAACACTTACAAAAAGGTAAAAGATAATTAAATAATATTAAATGGATCTTGACCTAACCATCATAAATGCAATTTTACTTTGTTTAAAGGACAAAAATAACCATAAATGATGTACAACTTTAATTAATAATTTATTTGATGCACACCTATGAAACGTAAGAAAATAATAAAATAACTATATTTTAATATTACTAAATATTAAAATATAATTAAACGTAAAAAAAAATTAATATGAAGGAGTGGCAAACGACACTATAAAGAAAGAGAAAAGTTTTTCATATAAAAGTACAATATTTTTATCAAAGAAGAATTTGAAAAAGACTATATAAATTTTAAAGATTTTTTTTTTGTAAAAAATAAATATTGTAACTTTCAAATGTTTCAAACTTTTATTAAGAGGCTCTTCAAATATTTTCTCTTACATTTTAGTAGACACCTTAGAAATTTCAAAGAACTTATTTTGTGGAAGAGATATTGTTTAGAAATTCCAAAGAAATTTTTGTGTTTGTAAAATCCATTATATAAATTTATATAATTTTAATTAATGTAGTTAATTATTCCAATTTTCAATATAAAAATAATAAAATTAAATATAATTAAGTATACTTTAACTAATATCCTCGTAACACTCGTTAGTATTTAACTATAAGATAACAATATCAGAAGGTGGAAAACAAAAAAATATGTTAAATTTTATTATGAAATAGTAGGTGCAGTGTACTAAGATAGACTCAAAGCCCAAACAGATAACATCCTTGCTTAAAAGACTCCAAAAGAAAAGGTCTAATTTTTTTTAATACTAATTATTTTAATCCTTCGGAAAAAAACCTCAATTTTTTTCTAATTACTTTAAGTCTTTAAAAGGAAAATATTATTTTTAAATTTGCTTTAAGTCTTTCAAATCCTTAGTTCTTTTTAATATTAATCTATATGAAAGGTAAAAAGAGAAAGTAAAAGAAAAGTATTAAATAATCGAATATATATATATATATATATATATATATATATATATATATATATATATATATATATATATATATATATACGCTATGTCTGACCGTTATGATTATATTCCCACGAGCACTAATTATTATTTTTAAGCTTATTATTCTTTTTTAATTTTTGTTCGTATATTTTTTTAAATAGACAAATATTTAGAAGAGATAAAAGAGTATCAATTAAAAGTATATAGTTTTTCAAAAATTACAAGTTCAAAATATGTCTTTTACTATTAAAAGTTATAATACATTTTAATCGTTGTGAAAGCTAACTGAAAAAATAATAGTCAATATAATTTAAAATGAAGAATAAAATAAAAAAGTATCGTGGAATACACAAACTATTGAATTAGAAAAGAAAATTTCATGGACATAATGGTCATTTTATCCCTTAAAAGTTCGAAAAACAATTAAAAATGACAAATCTGATTTAATTATTAAACACATAGAAAAATAGAAAACCGATTCGTGAATTTTACAACTTAATCTCATAAGTAGCTCTTTTTATTCTTTTAATAAATTAAAATGATATCCATTTAAACCAGCAAAAATGAAGATTTAACCGAAATTTTTTGTAAGCAATAGATAAGAGTTACTATGCAATGACATGAGTTGAAGTGAAGGTTGAACAATAAAGAGACATATGATATGACAGTGTTTAACAACCCGAAGACTGAAAATTGCAGCACTCTTGAGAGTGTTGAATCCACGACGAAAATAATAGTGTTTGAATATGCATTAGTATTGTTTACGTAGATAGAAAATGAATTGCAGACATGTTTAGTTTCATTTATTTATGCCGATTTAAAAAGATAGATAATACATGAGTTCCAGATTTTAATATTTTTTAAAATAAAAAAAAATAATAAGGTAAGACAACTCATTACTTTATTATTTTTGTGTTTAATAATTTAATTTATTTATATTTATCACTTTCTATTATTCATATAATAATTATATATATATATATATATATATAATGATAGAATATATTATAATATTACACATATATTAATTTTTTTTAAATATTAATAATAATTATAATTGTAATTATTATAATAATTAGTATTATATAATAATAACAATATTATTATTATTATTATTTAAATAAATATATTTTATAAATGAATTAATTATATCAAATAAAATAAATTTAAATAAATGTGGAGATATAAATTAAATAGTATGTATTGTAAATTATTTCAAGTTATCATTAAGAATAATAATAATTAATTTTAAATTATTAATGATAATATCAATAAATTATATTTTTTTAATTTTATTTTAGTATCATTTCTTCTATTTATATCGAAAGATAAAAAAATAATCATATAATTTACTTTATTAAAAATTATAATTTATTAAATTTTACTAATCATATACAAATTTTCATAAACCTTTTACTTATATTAATCAAATCATATTATATTTTTCTTATTCCAAACAACTTTTGTCTTTACCTATAAATAAACTCAAATAAACTCAAATAATTGTAAATTTATTTTCCAAATGCACGTCCCAATCCACACAGAACATAAGTTTCTCGTTATAATGATGATGAAAACGATACCACGAGACCTATATAAAGCATTACTAATTACTGCAACACAAGTGGAGTGTGTTGTGTTGTGCTGTGTTCTTGGAATGTGGGAGTGATGTCTCATCCCTGTCTTCTATACATAAAAACTTCCGAATAAAACAAATATGTCTTTTCCTCTCCTTATTACCCATAAATTTTTACATTTAGTAAATATAGTTTTAAAAATAATAATCATTAAAGTTATTTATTTTTATTTTATGAATTTTATTATTTTTTATATATTTAAATTTCTGAGTTTACTTTTCTTTCTTTAATTTAAACTATTTTATAAAAGTTAATACAAATAGTCAATCTAATTTGATCATATTTTTATTTACATTAATTTTTTTCTTTTATCTTGAATTATTCTTTTTCTTTTGAACTTGTACGTAGGGATTTATAACATGCATGTGATAGATATATGAATCGGTTAGATGAATATATGGTAGTGTAGGTTGGTGTAGTGATGTTTTCTGTTTTTGTGAATTAGGATCTTTAAGAAGAAGTTAATACTTCTTTAACTTAATTGATTCTTTACTATTATGAAAGAAGTGCAAGATTAGATATAAGAATAGTTAATATGTTCATGTTTTAGTAAAATTGAGAAATTGGTTCAGGTTATAATACTTAAAATTTAGAAGTTATTGATATATGCACCTGAAAACAAATGAATATGATGATGTTAAACTAATTTGACCTATATGTATTTGATTAGAATGTGAAAATTGAAAATTGAAAATATTGAATTGTTTATATAAATGAGCTTTTTATCTCATACTATAAGAAATGCATGAACAATAAATAATTTTAATGACTAAAAATTGTTAATCACTATAATAATCAATTTAAATATTAATTATTACAAAGTAAAAAGTTATTAATTATTAAAATAGTTGTATCTTATACTTTTGAAGTAACACTAATAATAAATTACATTTATAAATTATTGAATTTAATTAGTAACACTTCTAAAGGACTATGTGTAAAACTCTAGAAAATGACATTTTAGAAGTAACAATAATTTAAAACTCTAAAGAATGATAAGAGGTCCTAGTCACTGGATCATTTTGGTCCTAGTCGCGAATGAGACTTATCTTGTAAGTAGTAAATACTATTATAAGTGGATGTCTCCAATAATCTCTTATGTCAAATATATCTATATGGATATTTGAGTTTGGTGATATATAGGATTTTTGTGTGATGATTGCAAGTATAGCTATTGTGATAATGAAATGGTGTAGTATATGATGAATATAAATACATGTGCACTTCTTTTTAGCTAGCTTATCCTCGCACTTGTTGATTGTTGTGTTTTCTTTTCTTCTTTTGTGATGATCACCTTATCTGTTTAAATAGATAAAGTTGCAGGTCTAGAGATACCTCTGAAAGATGAGGAGTTATAAGTTAAAGTAGTGGAATGTCTCGGTTTTAGTTTTGTATAAAATTTGGTTGTTTAGTTTGAATATATAAATGATATATTTTATATTTCTGTCTTTTGTAATATATTAATATATTTTATACATTATCTGTTTTGAATATTTCGATTAAGCATCCATATTTTATTATATTTACAAATGAGATATTATACACAAGATAATTTAAAAAATAATCGTCAAAGTCAATTTCTAACATTATTCACATAAAATTAAACGAATTGATCCTTTAAATTTATAACAATAACAATGTCATTTTGAACAGAAATAAATAAAAAAGAACACCACCGTAACCATTCTTAAAATAAAAATATTAAATTAAACATTTTAAGAATAAAGAATTAAAATAGACAATATAATAGGTCGTTTCTGTCTATACGAAGACAGTTTAATATCTGTCAATTTAAACTTAGGAACATCACATGGATGTTCAACAAAGAATTTGTGCACGTTCCAATCTATTTATGCCCACATCTCGTTTGTTTTGATCCCTTATTTCTAAATTTTTGTCATATTTACTACATTTTAGAAAATAATAAATTTATATACGGTGTTCGCGATATGTTTATTTCGATTTTTTTACTAGAAATAAATATTCAAATCAAACATAAAATAATATAGGCTTCGGTTTGATTTAGTTTGAAAGAAAAAAAAATGATTTGAATCGAATCAAACCACTATGTGCATATTGGTTTTTATTGTTTTTTTAGTTTTCATTTTTTATTAAAAATTTTATTCTTTCTTTTCATCTTTTAAATTAAATTATAATAATAAAAAATATGTTGCTCAAAATATATTAAATAATAAATTAATTGAATTATAAGATTAAATATTTAATATTATTAACAACTAAAATTATATATCTTTAACAACACTAAATACGAATAAATAAAAAAAATCTAAAGATCAATTCATATAACATAAAAATGCAATAAGTGAGATAACGTAGTTAACAGTGTCACATTTAAGAAACATTTAAGAAAAGATAGAAAAGTTCATGAGTGAAATTCAAGAAACTTCCGTAGAAAAGTTTTAATCTTCGTCTCTTTTTGGCAGAGCTCCCCTGAATTGTTACTTGTTACTTAGTAATGTTCTTAGAGGGTGAGTACCTACACTCTGCTGAAGTTATTACCTTTGTACCTATTTTTATTTTTTTTTAAATACCAATAAAACTATTCCATAAATATCTTATCGTAATTGTAATTGTTGTTACATTCACTTATGTTGTCCACTATTACAGTCCTTATATCCCATTTACAATGTATGTTTGTATGTCTGAGTCCATATGTATGGGGATTATGAATGACAATACGGACTGACCCGCATAAAGCACACACATTGCTGGCTGGTCCAGCCCACACTGCACAATTTATGTAGGCTGCAATCACCGGTCCGCTCCGCACATCACTTGGCCTACACAATTGGGACATTATTTTTATTTTTTAACTTAAAAGCATTTTTTGGGAATTTTAAAGCACCCGTACAACATAAAAACAGTGTAGTAAAACGATTCCTGGAGCATTATAATAGGGCAATAAACCAAAGCCTGGACAAGTGCAATAAACAACATAAAAAACACTCCATAAAATGAAGTCTTGGAGCATCAAAACAAGTGTAACAGACAAGTCCTGAACATCATATCAAGTGCAATAAACAACATAAAAGAGTCCATAAAAGTGGTCCTAGAACATGAAAACACCAAACCAACTAACTTAAGTTTATGTAGGCCGCAGGCCATTATGGGTCGGATTGTGACGGACTTGCGGGTTGAATTTCTAGGCATGTCTCGTGTATTTTATGCGAGCCTACGGACCGGCCCACCAAACCAAACCCTAATTACCACTCCTAACAGAAAAGTACGTATGTACTGATTCCATATGTACTAAGATTTATATTCGTACCCTTAAGCCCAAATGAATTGGGATATACGTCTTTACCCATAATTCTAAATATACTAAGATGTACATCGATACCACTAAGTTCATGGTGGATTGGATCAACATGTACTTGTCCCTTGTTCAGAGATATCAAAGACATGTGATTTAATTTGTTTGGCTGGATTTTAAAAATTCAAACAGAAATAATTTGATTGTTAGAAGAAAAAAAAGCAAAACAATCCAAAAACTTTTAGTTTTTTTTTTCAATTATTTGAATCAATTTATTTTTTGTTTTTTCTATCGGTTTTACTCTGTACATCTCTAAATTTATTTACGTGTCTTTTAAAGTTTAAAAAGTTCAACTTATCAGTATAAAATTACAGAGACTTTGGCTATATTGAATAAAAAACAGGGGATTAAAAAGGCATTGCTTCCAAATATAATTATTTTGATTACTTTCTCACTATTGGAAGAGTGGTCGTGATCCTGTATGCTAAAACTATTTTGCATTAACAACATACAAAAATTAATATTTCAACAAAAGAATTTGATAAATTTTTGACAATGTGGCAGAATATTTTTAAAATTTTTATTATTAAAACGTAAGTTAATACGTGCTGCGAAAATAAAGGAAATACTTTTCCCTTTCTCTCTTCTTCATTTTCTCTCTCTAAATTACTCTTTATTTTCAATTTCCTTCTTTATTTTCGCAGCACATGTTACCTTACATTTTGGTAATAAAAATTTTAAAAATGTCCTGCCACGTTAATATCGTATAAAGTTTGTCAAATTCTTTTGTTGAAATATCATTTTCGGACAGAACATATAATAATAATTTCACACAGAGTACTTTTCTTCCCTCCAAAGTAAGGCTCTATATTACAGCTTTTACACAATAAAAGGGTGAACTCTAGTAAACAGACAAAACATATACAAAGACGTGAAGGTAAATTTATTGACAAAACACTGTGGCAGCATGTAATTTAATGTTTCGTTGTCCACACAGAATAATTCCACCGTGTCTTGGCAAAAGGTCCTAATTAATTAGGTCCCTACAATTTAAGAATAGGATGTTGATTCTTTGTTTATCTCTTATTCATAACTTTTTCTCTCAATAGACAATATATACAGAAGAACTTCCTTTATATTAGTAATGATGGTATGGCCACGTCTAATGTAAAAATTTAGTGAATTCAGTTTTTTTAATGGTTGAATTCAGAAAGAAACATGCATTTTTAACCACAAAGTGATGCACTGATTTTGTACTGGATAACGAGTGAACGAGTTTGAAATCACCATGGGAGAAGAGCTAAAGCAGAAGCTTTTGCATGAGCTAAAGAAGGATTCTTTGGGAGAGGAAGAGTCAGTAGGGAAAAGGGTATGGGAAGAAAGCAAGAAGATGTGGGTGGTAGCAGGCCCTGCCATATTCACAAGGTTCTCAACTTTTGGGATTGTCGTGGTTACTCAATCCTTCATTGGCCACATTGGCTCAACTGAACTAGCTGCATATGCTCTTGTTATGACTGTTCTGGTCAGATTTGCAAATGGGGTATTGGTAAGTCTTTCTTTTCTCTTCACCTTGTGAGTGAAAAAAATTCCAACATTTTCTAATGGAAAATTGCAGATTGGCATGGCTAGTGCTTTGGAAACTCTTTGTGGTCAAGCATATGGAGCCAGAAAGTACGACATGCTTGGAGTGTATCTTCAAAGATCATGGATAGTGTTGTTCACAGCCTCTATATTCCTTCTTCCAATTTACATCTTCACCACCCCTTTGTTGGAGGCTCTAGGCCAAGACAAAACCATTGCTCGAGTTGCTGGAAGCATTTCTCTGTGGTCGATTGGTATCATATTTTCCTTCACTGTCTCCTTCACCTGCCAAATGTTCCTGCAATCACAGAGCAAGAACAAGATCATCGCCTATCTTGCAGCAGTTTCAATTTCTCTGCACGTTTTCCTGTCATGGCTTTTAACTGTTCAGTTCAAGTTTGGCCTCAACGGTGCACTCACATCGACACTTCTGGCATATTGGATTCCGAACTTGGGCCAGCTTGTGTTTATCATGACCAAGTGCCCTGACACATGGAAAGGTTTCTCATTCTTGGCCTTCAAAGATCTTTGGTCTGTCATCAAACTTTCCCTCTCTTCTGGTCTTATGTTGTGGTAAGATTTTAACCCGTTTCCATGACATTTTTCATAACAGTTTTTATATCGAAAAAATGTTAATAGTTAATATTTTGTTAGCCAAGAGAATTGAAAGCATAATCTCTCTGTACTTTATGTTTCAAAATCTTTCAGACTAATTTTATAATATAGAGGAGTTGAATCTATACTCTCTCCCACTTGTCGGACAAACAATATTTCGGTTAACAAACTGTCGGACAAACAATATATCGGTTAACAAACTGTCGGACAAACAATATATTGGTTAACAAACTGTTACTTTACTGATTTCGAAAGTTAAGGTGTTTGTAAAAGAAGTTTTGGTTACTGTTTTTCTTGAGTGATGAACATTTGCGTTGCAGAAGAAAATAAAAGAGAAGAGATATAGCACTAACTATGGTTCCTTTTACAGTCTTGAGATCTGGTACAACACAGTTTTGATTCTTCTTACAGGCAACATGAAAAATGCAGAAGTTTCCATTGATGCTCTGGCCATATGGTAACTGAATTTCGTACTTATAGTACATAATCCTCTGTTTCTTCATATTGTTCTGTTTATTTAATGATAGTATCATTGTATATTTGCATCACTTTGTGCAGTCTCAACATCAGTGGATGGGAAATGATGATAGCCCTTGGTTTCTTTGCTGCTGCAGGGTATTTTTTTTTTTTTAAGTTTTCTTTTCTCTATTTGTTGGCTTTTTATGTTTAGTTTTACAATTAATTTTTGAAACAAAATGTGTTCAACAAAATGAGAATTAAAATTAGTTTCTACTTAATTACAAACATTTTATATTCATTTTTAAAATAAGATTTTTATTGTAAATTTAAAATAAAAAAATATAGTATTGTTATTTTTGATAAAGATATTTTCTTAATATCAAAAAATTATTAACTACCATTATTATTACTCTCTTTATTACGACTAACCAGTATTATGGCACCACAAATTTGAATACAGTGTCCATATCACTGTATAAGCATATTTTTAACGTAGTAAAAAATTTAAATTAATTTAAACTATAATTAAAAAACTAAGTATTAAAACTAAAAATCACTTGAAACTAAAAAAAACTATTAAGAACTAAAATTTGGTTAATATATATATATATATATATATATATATATATATATATATATATATATATATATATATATAACTTTAATATATTAAAAAAATAATATTTAAATTTTCATATTTACATAAATAAGTTTATCTTCTAGGTTTGTCATAGTTTTTTTTAATGAATTAAAGGTTTTTTAATTAAAGAGACTTTTACAACAAAACATTAACCTAATTTATTTCCTTATAATATTTATGTCTAACTATACCACAAGTTCCGTAAAGCAATTTAGGTCTATTTTAGTCTGAAATAGATATAACAAAAAATATTTTAAATTATCAATGAATCACTACAACATTTTGTAGTTTAGACCACACTAAATTAGATAATGACTAAATAAATGTGGCCTAAACATATAATAAACAACATTTTTATAAATGTTGTATAAATATCATGAAAGCCCATGATTATACAATTGTTGCTTTAAACTATGTGGACAAAACCAGTAAAAATGTGGTCTAAAAATATAAGTGAGGTCTAAAATCAACCTGAAAAACTGTTGTCTATTGTAAGGATTTTAAGCAACGGTTTCAAAAACATTGTCGTACTAAAAACCGTTGTCTATTAC
>Ga0209589_1009573_pt1 | contig 14561 bp, 6 predicted proteins | sample CowpeawhiteBW_FD_187525 | JGI IMG/M metagenome (GOLD analysis project Ga0209589, IMG submission 187525) | Root nodule microbial communities of legume samples collected from California USA - Cow pea white BW (SPAdes) (version 2) | ecosystem: Host-associated > Plants > Roots > Nodule | place: USA... | reverse complement strand
GAGATGCTGAGAGAAAGCAAATAACAAGTCATGCAATGGTACCACAGAGGGGTTCTTCCAACTGCAGTGGTGCTCGAACGACTTACCACAACTGCAGTGGTGGTCCAAAAAAATGTCCCCTATGGCCTCGGTTCTTACGTTACTCGAGGCAGAAAAAGCGCTTTATGGCTCCGGTTAACACCCGAGGCCAAAAGTCATACCTTTTGGCCTCACCCCAATATGCCTCGGTTCTAAAACCGAGGCAGAATAACAAAAACAACCGGGGCTAAAAGTCCATTCTGCACTAGTGATAACATTGATGAAAAGTGATAAACATACATATTGAGTAAACCTAATATACTTTTTCACGTGTTTATTAAACTAACACAATATTTTATGGTTAAATTAGTATAATTATTCTCGATAACTTTATATCTAAATTAATAAATTAATTATAACACATTAAAACATTATATAAATCATGATTAATTTGTGATAACATAAAAAAAAAATTATCACTGGAAATACATGATATTTTAAATTTTTTTTTCAAGACCAAAACAATTTAGGTAAATCAGTGTTATATTTTAATTAAATTAATACTTGTTGAGTAAAGATTAAATAAATAGTGTCAAATTGGGGGTATAGAGTTTTTGTAAGTCCCTTTTTCTGTTCCTAAGCGTTGGGCCCGGCCTTTTCGTAGGCCCAAGGTCAGCCCCTCTGTAGGACCTCAATACTCTGTCAGCCTCCTCACAATCTCACTTTACTCTTTTCTTCAGAAAAATAGTTCCTCTCCTGTCTCTCTCTACGAAAGCAAAAGCTCTGCTAGGGCATAGAGAACTTCCACCCTCGAGCTAGCTCAACTGTTTTCCTCTGGTAAGTTACCCCTCAGATTTGTTGTAGCTTTTTCTTTCTCCTTTTCCAGTTGGGTGTTTTGTTGCATTTAGGGTTCATTCTCTTACTTTAGTTTGGGTCCTGGGGTTTTCATTTCAGCTCACCATCCTAGTTCGTGGAGCTGTTGTGCCTAAGTTGCGCTCTTTCAGTTGCTGCTCCTTTTCTTGCATCTAAAAAGGTAAGGGAAGCTAGGTTCCTTTTCGTGTTTTTGAAGTATGTGGTGTGCTTCTGTTCTGTTTCATGCTTGAAATGATTTAAAGAGTGCATGTGCTCACATATGAATGAACTGTGTGGTTTGTGTTGGCTGGTTTTAGTGCTGCATGCGTGGAACAGTGGTGAGAGCTGGTATTCTCGCCCAAGCGAGCTCGTCTCGCCTAGGCGAGATTAGCAGAAAATCACCCTGGTTCTGCTCAAGCATCTCGCTCAGGCGACCAATTCTGGTTTTGAGCGACGCATTGTCTCGCTCAAGCAAAAATGGCTCGCCCAAGCGAGTACTCGAGGAAACCAGATGTGCTCTCTGCTTGCGTCCTCGTCCAGGCGAGGGACTTTGGTTTTGGGCAAGTGGTGGTCTCGTCCAAGCAAGAGCTCGCAGAGTGCTACTGTTGCAGGACTCGCTCAAGCGACAACGCCTAGCTTAAGCGAGACAGTTGATGTAGCATGACCGAAGGCTTTTAGCCTGAGCGAGAATGGGGCAAATTTGATTCTATATTCTTGAAAGCTTTCATGGTTTGGCTGTACGTATCTAATATGCTTGGTTGTGTGATCTGTATGCACTGAAATTGGTATGTTTGGTATGAGTTATGGCATGAAATTGTTAAATGGTGGTTGGGTGGAATAAACATTGAATGTATGAGATGAAAGTGGTGGTTATGATATGAGAAACATGATATTGGTGTGAGATAGGCGTAATTTCATGAGTCTCGTGGGGAGATCTCACGGTGGTGTGTAGTGTATATATTAAGATATGGATTCAAGTAAGGACCGCATACCGAAACTCTAAAGGGTCAGTGAGTCTCATGTAGAGCAAACTGAGCCAAGTGGTGAGAGTAGCGGGAGGCCCTAGTCTCTGGCAGGATAATGGCCTTAGACGTTTAAAGGCTAACCTTGTGTGTGGTAGGGTGAAACCCATTGGCAATGGCTCTGCAGAGCAGTAGAGGCCACCACAAGTGCGAGAGTCCAGTGAATCCGATTTTAATATATTTATCCGGATAATTGAGTCTTAGTGTCCTGTTTATTTGCTATAACATGATTCTTTGTGCTTATGATGTTGCATGCTGGGACTGGTTTAAATATTTGTCTGGTACAATATGTTAAAGTCAAATTACACTAGCTTACCCTTTCATTTTGTGTATGTTTCTTGTCTTGTCTTCTCTTTTGCAATGATCACCTTATTGGTGGGAGCAAATGGGGGAAATCCTGGAAATAGGTCTGGTGGTAGCAGTTGTGCAACTTAGTAAATAGTATATGTGACTCTTAGGAACAGTTCTTTGGCCTAGTGCCCTTTTGTAATTCCATGCTCTTGAGGGGCATTGCTACTTTTTTGTAATACTGATAAAACTCCTTTAGGTTATGCTTTGTTAGAGGCAATTGTTAATGTGCTTCACTATCTTTTAAGTACTTCCTGGATGACTGTAATAGTGGATTTTCTTATGTTCCCTGTTCATCTAATTGCTCTTTTAGTATTATAATTTTCTGATGCTTTATTGAGTAAATTTATTCTATTAAATGGGATGTCACAGTTTTAGTGATGTATATGTATTGTATTCTCTAACGGTGATTATGTTGACTTTTATATATAGATGATGAATATGACAAATTGCTGAATTAGTAATAAAGGTTGGACAAGACATATTAAAAGAGAAGGAGAAGATTTTAGAATGTTCATGTATGAATCAGATTATGAATTTATTTTTCTAAATTTATTTTTTTAAATTAGGAAGATTTTAGAATACTTCCTAATTTTGACTCAAATCACAATATTTGTAATACCAATAATGATACTGGAAATTTCATGTTACTGTTTTAGATAATTTCAAATACTATATTATGATTAAATTAAAGTTAAGCTGTATCGCCACAACACAAACTTTTTCCTCATAGAAGAAGTATTGCACATTATTTGGTGGAGTTGTATTTCTCTTAATTATTGTAGAAATATTGACAAAAAAAAATATTTACAACAAAATTATAAAAATTATTTATATTTAATTTTGTAATTATAATAATGACAATAATAATAATTTTATTATTTTTTATTATCATAAGAAAAAAAGTAAAACATATAATTCTAATTATAATCTTAATCGTTTTACCAATTGACTTTTGTAGATGTGTCATATTGGCTTATAACATGTGAGAACTTCTGTTGATGTTATTTAGAGCTTATGGCAAAGAACTTATATTCTTTGCAGTAAAGCTTGATTAAGTTTTACTTCAAGAAAAATTATCATATTTTACTGTTTTGTTCCTAAAAATAATTTTTTATTTTTTATTTTTTGTTCTCATTATTATTTATATTACTTTAATCGTAAAAATATTAGGCAAATAGTTTTATTTTACTATTTAAAGCTATATAACTACAATTTTTAGACAAAAACAAAAAAAAAAATATATTTTTATTAGAAATAAAAAACAAAACTCAAAAATTTTCAAGAATCAAAAATATATTTGAATAAGTCGGAATCAGTAAACCTCTAAATCATAGAGAAACAAAATGCATATCATTTGAATAAACTTTTCCATGGAGAAAAAACAGAAAAACCACAAATTACACAAAGGAGAGAAGAGTGTTGCTGCACTGATTCATTCTGCAAGAACTGGAACACGAGGCTTAAAATTCAGTTAGGCTCAATGCTAATTCCTTGAATAGAATCAAAAGTAGCATTCAAAACTCCATATCAAAAAGAAAATCTCCGATTAAGAAAATATTATGAGAAAAGGCAGAATGTCAAATCATAACCTGATTGCAAAATCAATCATAAAAGGAAAAACAGAAAACACATCAATTTGCTTGTCTTTCCTTTCTTGGCTTCTGCTTCTCCAGCACCCCTTTAGCTGAAAAAGGGAAAAAAGAGGCACAGATCTCTGTCTTTTTCTACTATCTATACTTTGTTTTTCACCTTTTGAAACATATATGTGATAATAAAACCTAAAGTATGTTTGTTTTCTCATCAAATAAAGCAAAACCTACTTCCAATTTCACATCCACTTCACTAAACCAAACACACTGCTATACCAGTAAGAGACATCACTTCTATTGCTTATTGCTGGGAGTATCTCTTCTTACCCACTGTTGAACTGGTTTTCTTGGATTTCTTACAGTTGAACTAGAGTGGTTATCACTTCTTGCTTTCTGCCTCCTTGGACCGAAATTCCTCTGCCTGCTAGAACTGGGTCCATTTGACGTCCCACCGACGTGTTTTGCTGACACAACTGCAGGTGGTTCATTTTGTGTCTGCTCATCAGATTCCTTGGTTGATGTGGAGCTCGGCATTGCAACTGGTTGTGGAAGATACATACCAGGTAATATGACTATATCTTTTTTGGGTTCAATCAAGCCACTGTTCTCCTTCTGTAAATTTAGGATGGCTTCAAATTTATGTCTCCTAATGATCTCATTCTCTGATTGAAGGAGCGTATCTTCATCGTTGAGTTCTTCATTGTCTGAAGTCTGAAATCCAAGGGGAAACAAAGACTAACTTCAAGATCAAGATATACGGAACTAATATTCAAAACAAGATTGTTGTCATTCAACCAATTTTTTGGCACTAATATCAAGTTTGAAGTTTTGACAAAGTGCGTCAAAATATTGACCCTATAAAGGCAACCACTGAAATTGATTCTTGGAATTGAGACCTCGTTCTGTTGAATAAAACTTCACTTCTGTTTCACAAGATTAAAACTTACAAGGAGCAAGAGTCACAAGCATCTAATAGTATACCACAAACAGCGTTGAAATATATTGTTGAGAATAAAGAAAATAGAGTTTGAGATTAATCTCTTGTGTATAAACGACACATAGGATAATCTATTTATAATAAAGAAAGATACAATTAAAAAAAGTAACTGAAAATAAATAGAGTAAATAGAAAATATTATTTGATATTGTGATTAATAATATCTTAATAATATCAAACAATATCTAACATATATATTTCTAAAAAAAATTCAATTCTTCTATTCCACAACCTAAATATCAGATTCAATTCAACACATCAAACAATCTAAAACAAACCCATTCTTGAAATGCATATAAAATAACGATTTGTGAAAATTATTTGTCCCAACTAGGCCTATCATCTAACTCCAAACCATTTAGACAAACAAATATAAACCAATAATGAAATTCTCATTTACAGTCCATGCAGTAGAGTTGAAACAAATAACTTACCAATTGGGAAGAGTATGATCCAACTAGGGCAAGCACATGGTCCAAATCCTTGGCAAGAAAAGGTTTGCGACAGACGGGACAATTTCCCACACTCTCTTCCATTTTCTTATGATTGTCTAACAATAAAAAACATAATTTCCTTGAGAATGTATAATACTATGAATTTTCATTGTTTTTTATTAGGACTGCATTAAAGCAGGACAAATGAGGTATGTATTTCATGCAATGAAAAACAGAATAGACGTTAATATGCTACCTAAATACAATCTCTAAACTAAAATATCAAATTGTGGATATTTAAAATAATTATATAAAGAATCCATAACTAAAGAAGCTGAGTTATCTAATCCAAATGGATTGTCTTAAAATATAAATATCATCGATACCAAAAAACATAAATTCCTCGGCAAGAAAAGGTATGTAACAAACTGGGCAGTCTCCACACTCTCTTACATGCTATATTTCTACTTACTACTATGAAACCAACAACCGTGAAGAAAGCTTAGGCAATAATCATTGGAAAGCAGCAATGCGAGCTGAATTTGTTGCCTTGGTAACTAACAACTCTAAGTCTCCTGTGCCTTAACCTCTTCACAGTACCGCCATTCAGATGACTCCATGAATAACTATAAAGCATGGCTTGTTCCTAAACTTTTTAATAAAAAAATGGATGTGATTACACAGAGGCTTACTATGAGAATGATTTCACATAGAAGACTACGTGTAAACTTATGTGAAATTTTCAGGCTGTGAATGAAACCACTATTTTCAAGCAAAAGATTATTGAAAAACAAGATCAAGGAATTATGATGGGATCTTATCCATTTAACAAGATTCTGAACGACAAAAAATAAACAGGAATTACTCTAATTGAAATAATGTTATCAAACCTAGTTAGAAACTGAAAATTATTGATCTACTTCAGAGGCTAATTGTGATTTTCTACAGAATATATTAGCTCTCGAAGCTTCTATGTTTTGGTCGTACAAAAGAAAATTTTCATATTGAAAACTATGTTTAATCTTGTCAAAACACCTTCCAATTATCCATACCATGGTTCCGATGTGCAGCTACACTGTCTGTATTGGCAGAGTCTGGTTCTTTAGAACTTTGAAGCCATTTCCACCATCTAATGATACATTCACTGCCAGTTATAGACAATTACTAATCAGATATGGAAATCTAATGCTAAGCCATGACAAAATATAAACCCATAAAACTTCTAAAAATCTAGTGTTAATACATGTGCGAACAGAAGGGAAAAATTAGAATTATAAAATTAATAGACACACCTGTGGAAGCAGTGAAAACAAGACATTAACTTCATAAAAGGCAAAGTTTCGCTTTGCTGATCTTCTGGGACCAAAGGGAATAAACACAATGGACAATCACCATCAGGATGATTCATAGCTGACAGTTTCTCAACAGCTTCCTTCAGATACATTTCAACGATCAATTATCAATTATTACTGTATGAAAAACTATATTTGATATGACAGATGTATTTCCATGCTCTGCAACTATCATGTTATCCAAAGCTATGTCTGAAACTATAAAGCAATAAATTAACGTGTTATCAACAAAACAATAGCAACAAATGCGAGGAGTAATTTTTAATGAATATTTTAACCATTAATATTACTAATTTTTCATTTTGTTTGGCAAGACAATAAAATAGCTTCTTCTAGCTTATTTTACTAGCTTTTAAAAACACCAAAAAGAGTTTTTTTTATAAAAGAGCTTATCTCACTACTTTATAGCATTTTTTAAAACACTACTTTGTATAGCATTTGAGCCTTTAACCTCAGCTTATTCTTTTTCCAACTTTTTCTAAGGATTCCAACTTTTATCCCTATACTATTACTATTTCAGTAGAATTCCTCACTTGCCCTTCTTATCTTTAAAATTCCTTATCACACTCTCTCTCACTCTCATCAAATATCATTCCTTATAATCTCATTTCATTGGATAAAAATATTTTACAAAGGAATAAAACTAAAAAAAATCCTCTTACGAAAGTAGAATTTAAACTTAATTCAACCTCATAAAAATAACTTGGTAGGTATGTTTTACACTCACTTATATAGTATAATTTGGTTTTATATCTAGTCGATGTGGTATTTCCAACACTCCCTCTCATGCCGAGAACTAGACATCTCGAGTTGGGGACTAAGGGGAATCTAATAGTGGCTAACAAGATAGGCTCAACAAACTTAACTAAGACTCTAAATAGCATCCTAATATTTAAGATAATAAATCATTTGAAATTGAATTCATGAAAAATGGTAATTATTTGAAAATATATATAGTCTACAACTTTTTAAATTAGGGATAAATAATGAAATATTGTTATTTTATTCCATGTTATATTTATCAAATAATTCAATCAACTCACATATTAGCATAAACATTCAAACTTGATAACATTTTAAATTGAGCTTACGTTACAGCATTGAGCTAGCTTATCCACTAATTTTGTCAAACCCTTTATCTTCTAAAACTTAGGTAACCAAATATTACAAGATAAAGATATAAACAACTGCCATTATCTAAATATATATGTTGCTTAATTAATGATTTACCTACGAACTCAACGGAACTACTAGTTTAAAATAGTAGTCACGTGAAATTTTAGGCTTATAGACCTCACATGACTAAAGTATAATCCCAAGGAAGCAATGTACGAAGCAGCTTATCTTTCCTAAGCCACAATGAGGAAATCAATGCAGCAGACTGCTGCAATATGAAACATGTGTATGTGATGGAGAGGAATGGGCCACAGGTAGTTTCAGGTGGAGTAGAGGAAAGAGGGAGGGTAAGCTGGAGCTGGAACTAGATACTCTAGTACAAGGAAGCAAGTCCCTCAAAGCACTTGCGGAATATGGAGACCCTTATTTGACAATAGAATGCATAATTCAAGGCAAGCTTGTGCCCAATTTCTACTGTAACAGTATGGCTAGGTTTGCTACCTGAAGCTTCTCATACACCAGCCTAACTCCCTCATCCTGGGCTTAGTTATTCTGTACCACTGATTTGGTCTTGATCAAGTCTCCATCTGCCCATAAGTTTGAATTAAAGAACCAAAAAACATTGACTGAGGCATCTCCTATCACTTTATTTTAAACTAATGCAGGTTTTCACCGTGCTTTTCAGAACTTTCAACATTTGCTATTAGTCTCATTACTTTAAAGCATTTAAATTCAAGAGTCTTCCTCAATATCAAGGACTTGAGTGCATATAAAACTCATTTACTGATAAATATCACCAGATAAAAATAGTTTGGGGGAAAGGGACCTTATTTTTATTATATATTTTCATCTCAACCAGGACCAAAGCAAAAATGTGATCGAAGTAGATGCTATAGAGTTTACTAACTAAATGCTTATAAGATGATCCACAAACAAGAGACATACATGTGTATGGAGCAAAACCATCATTATTCTTGTTTTAAAATGTGCAGCTAGATCAATGATGCAATTGTTACCTCACAAAGAGCTACAAGCATTAAACAAGGGGAGATCTCACAGGCTTTACTTTGTATGTAATTTAATAGATGTTTCTGTCTCTGTTCATCCAGACCCTTGCAATCCACAAGCTCAATAGAAGGTGGTTCTTTTGGATACTACAACAAGAAAGGAAGCAAAAGTCAATTTTCAAAGTTACTTTGCTACCTGTAAGGGAAACCCCATTTAAAATACTAGGTGCATGTGTTTTACACTGTGTACAAGTCAAGCTCCCTCTAAGAAAACTACAGTCTGTACATATACAAAGTGAATGTGATACCCCAACCTATTGCATTTGAAAGTAACAGTTAACTTTACTCAGATCACATGCATATTTACAGCAAAAATGCACCTGTAAGGTAGCTCGTATCTCGAGAACGGCTTCCACAAACTGCAAAGAAAATGAACACAAGAAACTACTAACAATCAGACACTTGCTCCAGTGGCAGAGCTGCACATCTAAAATCAACACCAACAGATTAAGGGAGATATAACTTTAAATCAACACCAACAATCACACACTTGGCTTTAATTTAATACATCAACAATCTAACTTGTGTAAAATTAGATTATTGTAACAACTACTTCAAAAGTCATACTTGTGATTTCTAACTGATTAACAATATAAAAATCTTCACACTGAAATTGCTTAAAATTAATCTCAAAAACAAAATTAACAAAGCAAACCCCCATTCCAATCACTAAAATTATAAGCATTCATCATGGTAGTCCTTAATTTTAAAAAAAATCTACTTTAGTCCCTAACTTTACAAAAGTCACTCATTCGGTCATTTTAATTCTACTGTCCTTTTGCCCTAACAATAAATACCAAAGTGAGAATTCTGTCTCAGAACTTATAATTTCAGATAGAAGGGAGGAACACACAAATTTGATAACACACTTAACCACACTCTTTGAACTAAAGACATATTACATGGTCCAAGGCTACCATATATCCATGATCCCAGCCAGTTTTCACATGACATGGAATTTTCAACTGACAAGAAGTTAAATTAAGTATGCGTTAAGTGATTGGAAAGGGACTATGGTGATTCTCTGGATAATCTAATAATTTTCTCCACTACTGCTAAACCAACCTTCCACCTTATTAAATTAACATAACTCTATTCCGATATTTTTATTATAATAACATTGGTACAAAGTATCCATGAACTATACTATTGAGTGATTTCAGCCAACAAATCCAGTCTACCACCTTTAGTAGGTATCCTTCCGATCAAGTTTTCACCTTAACTAAACCGAGTCTAGTTTCACTCCAACCAATGACTTAAGGTCTCCCATTTCAGCCACCCTCTTTTATGGTTTTTCTTTTTTCATCAAAAGGTCTCAATTTAAAATCTTGATTAAGTTATCCGAATCTAGTTCCACTCTAATGGCATAAATCTCTATATAATATAATAACACTGCATCTTAAGAGCAATTTTATGCGCAAGATTTACTTTTGGGGAGTTGGTGAAATAACAGGAAAATGGATTATAGTGAAATTGAAGGGAAAACAATGAAATAGAGAAGGGGGAGACCTGTTGGGAGGAAACATCAGCAGTTCTGGGTTTGAGAAAGAGGTGAAAATGGGGAGGAAATGAACTGAGAACGGTGCAATCGGTTCCATACACGGCTTCCACTGCTTCAACTTCAGCCACCAATTCCTCTTCTTCTTCGTTCCCCATTCTCTGATTTTCCTTTTGGGTTCCAATTAGATTGTGAGATGAAGTTCGAATTTGAGTTTGATTTGATAGCCACAGATCAAAACATTGATTTGATCATCATCTTTATGGAGAAGGGTTTGGTCGTTTTCTTTGATTTTTTCTTTTTCAGTTTTTAAAAAAACTTCAACATGTTTTTCGCAAAATTGTCTTTTACTTCTAAAAACAATTTCTGTTGTGCTTCATCAAATCAAATGAAAATGAAAATAAATTTGAAGTTTATTTTCTCCTCATTATTAAAAATTATGATAATTTATCTTTACCATTTTGTTTTCCAATTTTATACTTAATAAATAATCCTTTAAATTAAAAAAATTACCTTATTAATTTTATTTTTAAATAATCATTTTTTAAATTTAACCATTTTTTATTTAATATATTTTAATTTAATCATCTTTTAAAATTAAAATATTTATTTATAATAAAAAGTATCTATAAAATAAATAAAAATTATTTTTTTATTATAAAGTATATTTATATTTACTTTTATAATTATAATTTTATTATCTTTTGTCGTATGTTTTTCCTAATAAAAATAAAAATTCACAATCTAATAATACATGTCATATTTAATAATAATTTCTTTAATTAATTATAGGTGTTAGTTAATTTATTTTGATAAAATTAAGAATTCACAAGAATTTTATTTTTAATAATAAAGTTACATATCTATTTATATCTATTTGTAGATTAAATTTTACATATCTATTTAGAGACTAAGGAAAACAATTAACATATTTATATCTTTTCAAAATAATACTTAAAAGTTATTCATAATATGCTAGAATTGAATTTAATAATCATGAAATTCAAAATGATATAGAATAAGATATATTTATCTTTCATTTGCAAACTTCCAACAGTGGAGAATGAGTTACATAATTGGGAAATGTATCTAACTACTCACTTAATGCTATTTACAATAATAAAATATTTTATTTTTAATAATGAAGTTATTTTTTATTTTTTTTTTTCAAACGAAGACTCTCTTGTTAAACAATTTGTTAATTGTTTGAAACACATATATTATTATGTGAGATTTCAATATTTTTTTAAAACAGTTTAATGATAAAAATTGATGATGTAAAATAAGTACCATCTTTTTTTAGTTCATTATATGAACACAAACGCTCTCCATGTGAAGTTTAAGATTAAAAATGTTTCAAAAACTTCTCATTGTTTACTTATGTTTTTATTCTTCAACTTACGAAAAATGTTTTATATAAAGAGTTGAGAAAATAACCATGGTATTATCTTCAAACATTTGTTTATGCACAAAAGAACATAAATATACATTAAATATGCTTTATGAAACATGTTAATTTTTTGTACTTTTATAGAGTTTATATAAGGTCTGTTATATTATATATTGACCTAGAATAATTTTAGTGCATTCTTTAATATATCTTTGATGTTGATAAGTGTTTTACGATATTGTTTTTGACTTGATGACAAAAACATTTATCTACAACTCATACATATAGGTCTTTTGATTCATCTTAAATTTGCATTCTAAATAACTTTTTCTTGTAAATTGCTTATGTATTGGTTAACTTTTATTTGGGATAAATGAATTTTAATTATAGATGGACCAAATTGAATGATCTTGACGAATTTTAACATTTCACCACATAAAGTTTAATACAACTTTTAACTCACATTGCATTCCTAACAATTTTCTCTTGTAATCCCTTTGTGTATTGGTACTTTCCTTCAAAAGGAATCAACTTTAACTACGAGTACCTCATTAGTCATATTTACTTTTACCACCATTTTACCATGAGAAGACATACTTGTCTATGTCATATTAGGAAGGAAGTGAACTTATTTATAATTCAACTTTACAAACTTGTTTGTTAGATGAGGCTTGACATATGCTAAGATCATGGGGAAAATTTTACACACACTTAGAGAGAATTTTGACTATATTGTGTGTCCCATTGAAAAAGCCACAAAAACAGACAAACTTACCGTTGATGCACCTCAAAGTTCCTTGCTTGTTCATGAACAAAAGTTATTAAGGCGACGAGACGAGAAGGAGATTATCAAGCCCTGGAAATTGCATGTGAGGAGAAACCTAGTGGAAGAGGACACGGTCGTGGGTAAGGAAGAGGTAATGACAATGCAAGAGGACGAGGACGAGGTAAAACATTCAATAAAGCAACTATTGAGTGCTTTAAGTGTCATCAATTGAGTTATTTTCAGTAAAAACGTCTTAAATGAGAAAAGGCAATAACAAACTATACAAAACTAGATGAAAAATAAAAGCTAGTAGTGATGGCATGTGTGCAAGAAAAAAAAGTGCATAAACAAAGGACATTTGGTTTCTTTATAGTGGTTGTAGCAGCCACATGACTGCAACTAGAACTGGTTTCACATGATAGATGAATGTTTTTCACATTCTATAAAATTGGGAAATGGCACATGCATGGCGATGCAAGGCACATAGGATATCAAATGGGAGATACAAGGAAAAACATAGGTAATAAGTGATGTACTCTATATTCCTGAGTTATGTTGGAATAGGTCCATGTTTTAGGCCCATTTACTTGTGGCTTTTAGGGTTAGTTTTGTGTGTATATATAACACCACTTTTGTAACATTTTATACCTGGTTAATACTACATAATCCACTTCTTCATATATTTCTTTGTATCTACATGGTATCAAGAACCCTAACCAATCCATAATCCATGATTGAGAAAAGATTCTTGTAGTAATTTATATTTTTGCATAGTTAGTGAGCACTAGTATTAGTACCTTACAAACTAAACCTCTTGAGCCTTAAACTAAATAATTGTGAGTGGTCCATCAATGATCTAATAGTAAATGACAAGATAGACTTAACAAATCTCACTCGATATCATATTATAATTTGAATTTAAACCTAATTCAAACTCAAATAATAAATTTCTTAGGTGAAGTTTACACATATTTTATATATTACAATACATGATATGATCTCTCACTAAACTAGACATTTCAACATAATATAATCCTGTCTTATTTTTTGTTGGTGTAAACTTTTCAATACATCTTTCACGCTACAAATTAAAAAAAATTAAAAAGAGGAAAGTAAGTGACATGATGCCGAGACACCTTAGTGAGATAAATTATGAAGAACTCTGATATTATTTTAAGAAATATAGTTAAATAAATATTATATCCAATTATATAATTATTTATACATTTTTCAACAATATAAACCATTCATAAAATGCTATGGCACTCAAATTTACTTAATCTTTTTATAAAAAAAATGATTAAAATAAAAGTAATGAATACAAATTTTCATTAAAAGTCAGGCATATTCCCTATATAATATAGAAAAATACACAATAACCCGACTTATTTATTAAATTTGAAAAGATATTTATGGTCACCCAACCTTTGGTGTAGTGTAGTAACGGTTTTTGTTCTTTGGTTCTATTTTCAAATAGTATTTGGGAGAACAGGTTCTGCGAATGGAACGAAAAGCTTAAACTTGATAAACCCTATCTTATCCCCCATTTCTGGAACAACCACCCGTGGTCGCGCCATGGGAATCCTCGCTTTGCCCTTAGTCATCTCCCTTCTCAAACCCCACGCCACCACTCGACTCTGCCTCTCTCACTCCCTCCTCCGCCGCCGCCACTTCGCCACCACCGTCTCCGCCACCACCACTCCCCATTCCCCTCCTCCACCTCCACCTTCACCTTCGCTCTCACGCCACTCGTCTGCTTCAACTCAGTCCGACAATCGTTCCGCTAACCCCCCAACCCTCACCTTCCAGCAAGCCATTCAGCGCCTTCAGGTCTTTGCATTAACAGAATCACATTATCCTTCCGTTTTTTCTTTTAAATTTATCACGAAGACTGTTCGATGGTTCAATTATTTTATCTTGTACGGGAAATTGCAGGAATACTGGGCTTCTGTTGGATGTTCCATAATGCAATGTAGCAACACAGAGGTAGTTAAACTAGTTTGCTGCATTGTGACTCGTCAATTTGGTTCAATTGTCTTATAAATGTATCGATGGTATATTATTAAGTATATTATACTGACATCGCCTGAGTTTGTTTTTTTTTTTTCT
>Ga0209589_1009569_pt1 | contig 14564 bp, 4 predicted proteins | sample CowpeawhiteBW_FD_187525 | JGI IMG/M metagenome (GOLD analysis project Ga0209589, IMG submission 187525) | Root nodule microbial communities of legume samples collected from California USA - Cow pea white BW (SPAdes) (version 2) | ecosystem: Host-associated > Plants > Roots > Nodule | place: USA... | reverse complement strand
GAGTTTGAAGAGTTGGAACACGTATCATGCGGGAGATCAAAGTTTCCATGGAAGGAACCTCATGAGAGGTCAAAAGCTGATCTCGGATATGATTAAAGTCTGGGTGTATAGCGCGGAGGATCATTATCATATAGTACTTGTCAAGCTTTTTCTTCATTTCATCTAGAGAGTCGACTTCCAAGAACATTTGAAGTTCTTCCACAGCAGCTTGAGCATCATTCATGAATGAAATCATATCATGGTTAGTCATTTTCATAGATGCCAACTTGTTCACCGAATCATAGAGGCGCTGGATATCATTTGCATAGATATTCTGAGTTCGCTTCCAAAACGAGTGGCATGTTTTGAAGGCCCGTAGGGACATCAAAAGTCGTGGTTCCACCGTTCAGCTTTTTCAGAAGACATGTGGCTGCCATCTTTCTCAAGGTGGTCGTGATGTCCTTGACCGAGAAACCACATCTCGACGGCAGCAGACCAAGATAAGTAATTTTGGCCATTTAGTTTCTCGAAAGTGATGCAGGGGCTTCCGGAGAATGAAATAGCACTCCCAGTACCTCCAGTGGCCATATCTGATCAAGAGAATAAACAAAAACAGAGAGGATCCCGAAAAACAGTGAAACAGTGACGATTTTCGAATACCCTAGGGAGATTTCCACAAGGGGTGCTACTGGACTTCACCAGAACAGAGGTTTGAAGGTCAAAACGGGTAGAGGAGGCTCCGGCGACGGCTATGGAGGTGGCGCGACGACAAACCGGCGACTGGACGGCGGCGCGTGGGCGGCACGCGCCTGACTGCAGCGAACAGAGATGACGCGCGTGGGGCACGTGGCGACGGCGCTGCCTGCGACACCGGCGGGGTTGGCTGTCGCGCGGAGAGGCGGTCCAGATCCGGTGGTTTCCAAACGGAACTGCGTCGGTGGACGGCGGCGGACGACGGCGGACAGCGGCGGAGAACTGCAAACAGGTGTTGAAATGTTGTTTGACAGTATTGGGTAGTTCAGAAACTAGGTTCAAAGGACTTGGACAGCCGCAGACAGCGGCGGTGACTAACGGCGGACAGCGGTGACGGATGGTGGCGGACCAGATGAGACAGAAACCAGAGCGGGATCGACCCGCTCGGATACCAACTTAAGATTGAGACTTAAAAATATATGAGTAGTGGACAACATGACCACTCTCCCTTTCTTCTATATATAATGAAGCAAGTACATATGGAATATGAAAAGACTACTCTAAGAAACTAGGCATGATTAGATACAGCAGTAGATATGGCAGTAGATAGTTCCCCACACTCAACACCCTATACATAGGGTTAATGATACAATAGGTAATAATTCTAACAGTACCCAAATCTTTGTTTTCTGAACTTAAATTCATTATCATATTTGATCTAAACATTCTACCTAATGATGAATGAAGCCATAAAGTTGAATCCTAGATTTTCCAAAAGATCCACCAAATGCGTATAGATATTTTAATCTCAGGGAATGTTCTCTCTCTACACATGGAAAGCTATAATTTAATTTAATAAGAATAATTAAAATAATGTTAATAATACCTGCTCGATGATGGTGAAGAAACCCTACAAGGTGATATCAGAGAGGCACCATCCTTAATTTCTTTAAGCTCGTGATCCTGAATTATAACATCCAAAAAGAAACAGTTAAAAGGTATTATTTGGAAACATGTTTAGTGTGTACATGAGATACGATTCAGTGTGCAGAATGTCTACCGATGGCAACCAAGGAAAAGTTGCACCATTACACAAAGAAATCACATACCGCGTCATATATTGGTATTTGATTGCGCCAAAATTCTAAGGGAGGTAAAAGCAACCTGCCTGCAACATAACCCACACAAAAAGATTATAGTCCGGAATAAATGACGTTTCAAATTACATCAAAAAGGTTAACAATAGCATTGGGTGAGCGAGTTGGTTAACAAAAGAGTGCATGAAAATAATATAAAGAACATCTATTACCTATAAGCCTAATAAGTAGTTTACGATCAGACAGTAATGAAAATTTACCAGATCTGGATGTTCTGAAACTCGATAACTCAGGAGAAACAGTGGATTTTTTCTGTCCACTTCCCTTGGTCAATTGACTTCGATCTCTTAATCGCGAATTTTTCCCAGCAGAAGCAGATTTATTCAGTGTTCCCTTAGACCTGCCCACTTTTTTCTTATGACAGCCTTCGGTCTTTGGTGACAATGTTCTAGAAATTATGGATGCAGATTTTGTAACTATCTGTTCAGATGATGTGCATAGTTGTCTCCATGATTGTGACTGAATAGGTGTTTCTGGACTTTTCGGTCCCACTACATTACAATTATCCAAGGCCGCTACTGAAGTATGGTTCTTATTATTTGGATTCTTCGGAGGCAATCCAGAAGCAGACTGTTTCTTCCGCTGGAATACTTCAACATCATGCAACTTGGCACTTCGTCTTTCCCTACCTCTACTACAAGCAACATTAACACCATCCACATCCTCTGACACATTGCATTCATTTTCAGGGAATGCCTTTTCCTGATCACCCTGCGCCTTCTCCGGTGATGCCAAAAAAGTAGGAATAGAATTTTCCACACCTACGATTGCAACTAAAATATCTATATAGAAATTGGATAGAAAGGAAATGATAAAACATCAAACAAATGCAAGACATGAATTAAAGAAAATGTAAATAGTTTACAATCATCGACTGAATATTCACTCCTTGTTTGTGACTGTATGGGTGTTGTCGGACTTCTCGATCCCTCTACATCACAACTCTCAGAGGCCATTGAAATACCTCCAGAAGCAGCCTGCTTCCTCTGCAGGCATGCTTTAATATCATGCAACCTGGCACTACGTCTTTTCCCACCATCACTACAAAAAAGATTAACCCCATCTATCCCCTTTGACACATTGCAATCAGATCCAGGGAATAGCTTTCCGTGATCTCCCGGTGCCTCCTCTGGCGATATCAAAGATGTACGAGTGCACTCTTCTGCACCTGAAATGGCAATTAAAATATCTACAGAATCAGGATACACAGGAAATGATAAAACACCAAACAAGTACAAGAAATGACTAAAGAAAAATGTAAATAAATACAAACATCATTCGAATATTTACCATTAGATAAAATTTCTGGACAGCTAGCTGGTACATCATCAAGAAAAGCACTACCCAAATCATTGCCAGTGATTGATTCCTTTCTGGAGAAATCTAGAGCATGGCTTTCCCAGTCTGGAGGGAAGCCAAATAGAAATCGGTTGAAAACCTGCCAATGAAGAAAAAACCAAACAAAAGTCAATTCCAGACATTACGCATCGTAAAACAAGGGACAACTATCACCATAAACAATATTCAAACCAAAAACATTAATACTTATACGAAGACGATGCACACCATATAATACACCAAAAATTTAGAACAAGGCTTATCAAATAGAAAGGGAAAAGGGAAAACACCAAATAAAAATAATTGAACTTCTCGCATAAGCTAAAGTAACTTACACACTTAATTTCCACATAACCTATCTCTTTTAACTTTTATAAAACCTAAAATGCATAAGTTGATTTTAGCCATTAAGATATTATAAGTTGATTTTATCTTCTTATCCTCTTATCCACAAGTTTTTGCAAAGAAGCTTATCCAACCACAAGATGCTAAAACCTGAGGGTTGAAACCGTTTTCAATAGTGCGCTGCTCGTTGATGAAGCCACTAATTATGACATATATCCCATCGACAGTCTCGAGAGAAAACTCGTCGTATCTTTTGATAATGGGAGAAGAAACAAACACGCGCATTGCCTCATCCCTGAATCAGAAAATCAAATCGTTACACTAATCACACAATTCCGTCAGCTCAAACACCACTGTTCCATCCAAGACGAACTGCCTCGAGGCGATTGAAATGCGACATGGACATTACTCGAGAGCACTCGCGAAAACCCTAACCCGAAAAGAGAGAGGAATCTTAGACTTACTTTCTCGATGAGACGCCAGCGATGGCTAAACGCTTTCCTTGGAAGTCGTCTTTGGCTTTAACCAACCACCAATCATATAAAGTGACCTTGGGAAATGAAAAAGAAAACGTTAGAATTGAAAATTGGAGAAGGGGGAAATTGAAAGAAGGATTGAGAACGAAGGGAGCGTAAGTAACCGTTCGTCGGAAAAAGCATGATTTGGTGTCGTTTGAAGGAGTTGCAGTTGGAGTGGAATCAGCCATTAGTGGATTGTGTTCTCTCTGTTAGCTATTCCCGCGCTAAACCATAGCTGTAGCTTCTAGAACGGTGCTTTCAAATTATATGGCGCAATCTATAAACATGAACATAAACAATATCTATAAACATAAACAATAGACGATCTATTAGTATTATCTATTATCTATTACTTATTATTAAAAGAAGCATTTTTACTTTAAAACGGGTCAAGAATAATTTTTCATTTTTTTATCATTTCACACACTTTATTTAGTATTTTGTCTGAAATAATACTACCATTTTTTTAATTTACGCAAATACCACTTAATTAATATCCTCATCATTTTATCTTATTTTTTTAAAATGTCACTCAACACATATTTCTATTATAATTTTATATTATTAGAATTATAATTATTGGTATTACTATTTTATTAGCAACAGTATTATTAGTATTGATAATATTACTATTATTAATATTATTCTTATTATTATTATTATTATTTATCAGAATTATATTAGAATTATTATTTTTATTATCATTATTAGTAATGTTACTACATTACACGTTATCTTTTATCGACAAGTGTTATAAAAATAATTTTTTCGTTATTTTAAAATTCTGATATAAAAGGATTTAAATTCAAATTCTACCAAAGTCAATTTATTTTTATTTTTTCATTTATTTATGATTTCAATTATAATATTAATTATAAGTAATATTATTATTTGTAATATTTTTATAAGTATTATTATTTGTAACTTTTAATAATATTATTATTATAAATATTATTTGTAGTGATAATAGTAAAATTATAACCAATATTAGTATTATTATAATAAATTAATTATAAGTAATATTTTAACACAAATATGTCACAACTATAATATTAATTCAAAGTAATTTTACATAAGATAATGATAATAAATTGTTTAAATGAATAATAATATTTTAATACGGATTATGTTTATTTACTAAAATATTATAAAAATAAAATAGTAAGAAATGATAAACTTTTCTACTAGTACTATTAGCACCATGGTAGAAATAAACAATAAGATGTTCGAGCCTAAGATGTTTATTTAATTAATTGACTTTCTTTTCGTGAAACGTATTAAGATGTTTGACCCAATGCTATCTTAGGGAAGAAGGAAAAAACCACTGCTGAACAAGGTACTTGGAAGTCTCAAGCGAAGTGGTGCTGGACATAACCAATCAAAAGAGGGTTGGAGCTGAGCGAATTCAGTGAAACTCGAAGACGTTGATGTAGAAGTGTGGATGAGACCTAGGTTCTTTTACTTCTTAGGGTTGTTGTTTCAATAAAAATGGGTTTTGAGAAAAAATTAGGGACAACTCTTCTTCTTCGGTTCATTCCTTCTTCTTCTCACCATAGTCTCTCTAGTGGGAAAATCTGATACCCAATGTGCGCAAAGTAGCCATTCATAAAGATGGATTCTACCGTGCAAGTGAGTATTGTAAAGGAGGACACTATAAGGTAACTTGTACCTTTCTTTTCTTGAATCTAATGCTAATTGATTTTACACTTTTCTCAATCAATTTTCTATTATGTAAATTTTAGTTCTTTTATGAATGTTGTATTCTTTTTTACTTTGTTTATGAAGTTTCTTTGTTGTTCTTGTGACTTTCTTATTTTTTATTTATTCTTTTTTCACAATTTACATTTCTATTTATCTTTATGAATTTCTAAAATTAGTTTTGATTAACTAAGATATAGTTAGTCTTCTACCAAAAAGTCAAAAAAAATATATATATATATATATATATATATATATATATATATAATGGGAAGAAAGAGATATTGGGTAGCATTGAATTCAACATTGTAAGGAAATGAGAGTTCAAAGGAAGAGAGTGCAAAGTAACCTATACCCAAAGGTTGCGCTACCGTGTAGAGAAGCGCACATCAAAGAGTGCAAAGTCGCCTTGAGTGTTTTAGGGTAACCTTTTTCCTTACAATACAATTCAATTCAACTTTTTCCTTTCATTCTTGTTTAATTCTTGTGAATCTTTCTGGTTTCTTTTTTGTTTTGTCATCCAAATATATTTTAAATTTTCAATGACTCTTGATATTATATTAATAGGTGATGATATTATAATGTTATTAAGTTTATATACAAATAAATTTATATTGTTATATATATATATATATATATATATATATATATTTTTATAAGTATTATTATTTATAATTTTTAATAATATTATTATTATAAATATTATTTATAGTGATAATAATAAAATTACAACCAATATTAGTATTATTATAATAATAATTATTATTATATTATATTATTACTATTAATTATTAACATTATTAATAATAAAGTTATTATTGTTATTAGTATTATTAATATGCAATATATTAATTTTATTTTATATATTATTGATATGAGAAAAAAAATATAAAAAAATTATTATTATTATTATTAGTATTATTGTCACTATTATTAATAATAATAATTATTATTATTATTATTAAGAATTATAATTAAGAACTATAATTATTGTATTATTATTATTATAATTACTATCATAATTAATTTAAAAATTTGACATTCAAAATACGTTATATTAGCCACCATAATTATAATATTATTATTAGTATTATATTATAATATTATAATATCATAACTAATTTAATATTATTTTTATTATGCACTAGCGTGAACACATGCACTATGCATGTGTGTACGCATTTTTTAAATATGAAAGATATTATATTAGTAGATAATAATAATTTAAAAAATTAACATTCGAAAAATATTATATTATTAGCCACCATAATTATAATATTATTATTAGTATTATATTATAATATTATAATATCATAACTAATTTAATATTATTTTTATTATCCACTAGCGTAAACACATACAACTTGTGTGTACGCATTTTTTAAATGGTTAAATATGTTTTTGGTCCCTCAAGTTTTAGTGAATTTTGGAATTAGTCCCTCATCAAAATTTTATACCAATTTAGTCTTTCATCTCTCAAAATGCATGAATTTAGTCTTTTTAACCAAATTTTGTTAAATTTATCTAACTTTTCAAGCGCATTTCATGATAATATTTAAGTTAACATTGAAGCAAAAATGTGTCAAGCAATGTAAATAATTTAAATACTATCATGAAATGTGCTTGAAACGTTAGATAAACTTAACAAAATTTGGTTAAAATGACTAAATTCACGCATTTTGAAAGATGAAGGACTAAATTAGTCAAAAGTTTTGATGAGGAACTAATTCCAAATTTCGCTCAAACTTGAGGGACCAAAAACATATTTAACCTTTTTTTAAATATGAATGATTTTATATTAGTATGTGATAATAGTGTAATGTTATTAAGTTAATATATAAAATAAATGTATATTTATTAAAAATAAAATGAAATGAATAGAGAGAATATTTTTTTTATGAATAAAAAGAAAGAAAAAAGATAAACAGTTTTATAGAAAATAGGTAAAAGTAACCGTTAATTTTTTTTAAAAAAATTAATAAATAATTATATTGTAAAGGGTATAATTGGTATTATAAAATGTGGACACAAAAGAGAAAATATTTTTTATGTATTGTTATAGAAAATTGTTATTATTATTATTATAAATATAATTTTTATTATTATTATCATTATTATCATTATTATAAACTATAATTATTATTATCAACTATAATTAGTATGATCATTTTTACTATCAACTATAAGTATTATCACCATTACTATTGTCTATAATTATTTATATTATTATATTACTATTATTGTTATTATTATTATTTCTATTATTATCATTAATAAGAACTGTAATTACTATTGTTTTTATTATTATGATTTGATACACTTCTTACTTTTACTTATTATGTACGAATTATGTTTCAATTACTTGCTTGTTTTGTTTGTTTTGTTGTTTATCTTTACATTTGAATAATATTTCAATTCAAACAAATCATTACTAAAATTAGTAAAATAATAAAACTAAAAAATAATTTTTTTATTATAAATAATTCTTTAAATTTAAAATATAATAATTAAGAGGATAAAATTGAAAAAACAAAAAGGACACCAAAGATGTTTATATCTTTATATGTGTAGTTGTATTATTACTATTTTTATCACTACGCGATATTATAATAGTGATATTATTATTATTATTGTTATTATTATAGTTAGACACACATTTTACTTTTATTTATTACGAGATCATATCTTAATTACTTGCATTTTTACTTGACACATTTTTACTTCAATGTTAAGTCAAATACTATCATGAAACACACTTGAATGTCAAATAAACTTGACAGAAATTGATTAAAAGAATTAAATCCACGTATTTCAAAAGATGAAAGACTAAATTGGTCTAAAGTGTCGAAATTGACTAATTCCAAAATTTAATGGAAGTTAAGGGACCAAAAACATATTTAACCCTTATTTTAATAGTAACATTTACAACAATATAACTTAACTTTCATGATAGTTATTATTTTATTTTTATATTGTTATTATTATTATCAATTATAACTATAAATTTTATTACTATTATTATTATTGTTATTGTTATCAACTCCAACTGTAATTATAATAATAATTCTTATTATTATTATTATCAACTATAATTATTATGATACCGTCAACTATAAGTATTATTATAATTATTATTAATTATTTCTATTATTATATTATTATTATTATTAATAAGAACTATAATTATCATAATAGTTATCATTGTTTATATTATTATGGTTAGATACACATTTTACTTTTACTTACTACGTAGGGATCATGTTCCAATTACTTACAATTTTTATTTGTTTTATTGTTCATTTGTCTGTGTATATGAGCAATTATTTCAGTAAAAAAAAGTTACTAAAATTGGTAAAATAATAAAATTGAAAAATAATCTTTTTATTATAAATTATTATTTAAATTTAAAATATAATAATTAAAAGGATAAAATTGAAAAAACATAAAAGACACCGAAGATGTTTATCTCTTTATATATGTAGTTGTATTATTTTTATTTTTATCATTATGTGATATTATTATTATTATTATTATTATTAGTAGTAGTAGTATTATGGATAGACACACATTTTACTTTTATTTACTACGAGATCACATCTCAATTACTTTCACTTTTTGTTTGTTTTGTTATTCATTTTATTTCTATATCTGTTTAATTACATGAATTAAAAAAAATAGTTACTAAAATTAGTAGAATGATACAACTGACAAATAATTTTTTATGATGAATAATTATTTAAATTTAACAAATACTAATTAAGAGGATAAAATTGTAAAAACAAAAGAAGACACAAAAATTGTGTATCTCTATATGTTTAATTGTTGTATTATTATTATGGATATTATTATAATGATATTATTATTATAGTTAGATATACATCTTAATTTTATTTTCTGAGATCATATTTCAATTACTTATCCCTTTTTATTTATTTTGTTGTTGATGTATATTTTTATATATAATATTATAGATGATTATCGTTAACATTAATCTTAGTATTAGCATTTAGCATTAACATTAACTTTTATAGCATGAACATGATTATTGTCATCATTAGTTGGTTATTTTATTATTATTATTATTATTATTATTCGTAGTAGTGTTATTATTATAAATGTTTTTTTAATTATAAAAAATGTTATTATACCAAATACTTTTGCTAAATAGATTTTTAATCTTTTAAAAATTTTACAATTTACAAATTATATTAATATTATTATTAGTATTTTTAATGGTTAAATAAATATAATAACAATTGTATTATTATTTTAAAAAAACTTGAAACAAAAAAAACCGTGCGTGCGTGCAAATATCACCTTAAAAGTCAAATTTGTGAGGTTGAATTAGGCTTAAAGTTCACTTCTTACATGGTATCAAAGTAATTTTTAAAAAAGCCTAACCTAACAAGATTTCTTAGACATTCTATTCCACCCGTTATCGGGTCGCTAACATACCACCCATTTTTAGGCCAACGCACGAGAGATTTACATACATCAGCGTGAAGGGGTGTATTAGAAATCTCACATTGAAGACAATTTCATACTATATAAATAGGGTGCAAACTTTACCTTTAGAGACGATTTTGTTGGGGTTGAGTTAGGTTTAAGTTCACTTCTGACCACACATGAATCATAGGCTATTATAATTTCGTAAAATCAATTAACTACACCATATTGTGATTTTAATCTTATTTATTATATTTAAAACTGAATTTACTACTTCATTACTTTAATAATAACATTTACAACAATATAACCTAATTTTCATGATAGTTATTATTTTATTATTATTTTATCAATTATAACTATAATTATTATTATCAACTATAAGTATTATTATCATTATTATTAACTATAATTATTTCTATTATTATATTACTATTATTATTACTACTATTATTTAGTATTATATTATTATTATTAAGAACTATAATTATCATAATAGTTATTATTGTTTTTATTATTATGGTTAGATATACATTTTACTTTTACGTACTGTGTAGGGATCATGTTTTAATTACTTGTCCTTTTTATTTGTGTTATTGTTCATTTATCTTTATATTTAAACATATTTCAATTCAAAAAAATAGTTACTAAAATTAGTAAAATAATAAAACTGAAAAATGATTTTTTATTATAAACAATTATTTAAATTTAAAATATAATAATTAAGAAAATAAAATTGAAAAAACGAAAAAGGACACCAAAGATATTTATCTCTTTATATATATATATATATATATATATATATAGTTGTATTATTATTTTTATTTTTATCACTATTTGATATTATTATAGTGTTATTATTATTATTATTATTGTATAGTTAGACACACATCTTAATTTTATTTATTATGGGATCTTATCTCAATTATTTATACTTTTTATTTGTTTTGATATTCATTTTATCTCTATTTGTGTAATTATTTAAATTAAAAAAAGTTAATAAAATTAGTAAAATGATAAAATTGACAAATAATTTTTTATTATGAATAATTATTTAAATTTGACAAATAATAATTAAGAGGATAAAATAGTAAAAACAAAAAGATGACACAAAAAATGTGTATCTCTTTATATATATATATATATATATATATATATATATATATATATATATATATATATATATATATATATGTAGTTGGTGTATTATTATTATTTCTATCATTACGGGATATTATTATTATTATTATTATTATTATACTTAGACACACATCTTAATTCTATTTACTACGGGACTATTTTTCAATTACTTGTCCTTTTTATTTATGATTTTGTTATTGATGTATTTCTTTATATATAATTATAGATTACTATCGTTAACATTAGTCTTAGTATTAACATTGACATTAGTATTTATAACATAAATATTATTATTATTATTATTATCATTAATTTGTTATTATTGGTATCATTAATATTTTTATTATTATTATAACTATTCATAGTAGTGTTATTATTATAATTTTTTTAATTATAAAAAACCTTATTATACTAAATACTTAACCTAAATAGATTTTTAATCTTTTAAAAATTTAATAATTTATAACTTATGTTAATATTATTATTAGTATTTTTAATGGTCAAATAAATATAATAAACATTATATTATTATTCTAAACACATTTAAAAAAACATACATATACGCACCAGTCACATATTATTATAATTATTTCGTAAAATCAATTAATTGTATCATATTGTGATATCAATTCTATTTATCATGTTTAATATAAAAATTATTATCACATCACTTAGATATACTACTTCATTACTTTAATAATAACATTTACAACAATATAATCTAATTTTTATGATATTTTATTATATAATATTTTCACTACTTTATTATCTTAATATACAAAATAAAAAATACAACATGTGCATACACACTGGTCAGTCTACTAGTTTTCATTAAAAACATAAAAACATAATTAATATTGAAAATATTATTACATTTAATAATAATAATAGTATCGATAATATTATTGTTATATTTATTATTATTATTAACACTATTCTTACTATTACTTTTATTACTATTATTATTATATTATTTTAATTAATAATACTATTAGTATTAATATTAATAGTATTATTATTGTTATTTTAATTATTATTATTATTAGTCTTTATATTATTTAATTATTATTATTATTATTATTATTATATTTTGTATATTTATTTTTAGCTTTATTATTATTATTATTATCACTATTAATATTATTATTTTATTAATTTGAGGAGATAATAAACTACAAAAATTTAATTGGGACTCAATTGATAATTTTTAAATTTATCAAAAACTCAAAACATAATCAAACCAAACAAACAAAATTATTCGTACGAATGCACATACACGCACGATGAGTACAATGACAATAAAAGCATTAAGCATAAAATGACACATGTCGCATTTTCAACAACACATTCCAATAAAATTCAAAACATAATTCTATTTTTTATAATATTGTTTAGGGGTGACAAAGGGTTAGGATGATGTCCAGTTCGTGTTACAAAAACAGGTTAAGTTGAAGATTTTAACCAATCAACTCGATTTGTCTCGTCCGGTCTAGTTTGTCAATTTGATAGGCCAAAATACGGGTCAACATGTCTTGGCACATTGGTCTATGTTAAAAAAATAAAATAAAATAAAAATAATTAAAAAGACTAATTTTTTATAATATATTTTTTTAATATGTAAATATATAATAGTATTGTAGTTTAAATCATTAACACCTACAAATTAAGTTTCAATAATTAGTTATAATTGAGAAATTTAACATGTAAATGTAATAATTATTTTAATTTATCTAATTAAAAACATTAACTAATCAATTAAAAGTTTAAAAAATATTTTATTTGATTAAATATGCTTTTAATATTAATTTATATGTATATATAAACAAATTTTAAAAATTAAAAAATTTAGAAAACAAATAAAAAAATAAAAAGAATTGACAAGCCAGCCCAGTCTGATCTATTAGTCCTTGTACGAGACGGGTTATCTATAACAATATATTTATAACAATATATAAATAGATACATCTCTCTGTCCACATTTCTATATTTTCATTTTATTCTTAATTATTATTTTTAAAATTATTTTATAAATAGGTTACTCTTAACCGATATTTTAAAACCTCTCTTTTTCTTTAACTGTTTAAAAAAAAATTATATACATATTTATTTTTCTAATTTTATATTTAAAATTTATTTTAATAATTAGTTATATATTTCTTATTTATCTTAACTCAAAATTTCGAAAATATGAACAAATAATTATTAGGCTGGTTTTGGTTTTGTTTGACAGGCGGAGTCAAATCGAGTCGTATCCTTAATATTGAGTAACCTTCTCGTATATTTTATTTTTTCAATTTTAAAAAAATTACTTTAGTTTACAACCCTAATTCTTTTACTTCAGCTGACCTTTCCAACTTTTCTTTCACCTTATCGCTGTCACTCTCTTCGCTGTCGCTAATATCAAACTCCCTTTTTTTTTTCATTGTTTTTCTCTATCTCAAACTTGTTGGGTCATACCTGTCAAGTTCTCTTCCACTTTTTCTCTTCACCACTGATTTTGGTTTCTTTTGTGGTGTTCTATAGTTTGGTTATGGCTTTCGCTCCATCGGTTTCAAAGGCTTTTTAATGTTCTTGTTCTACTTTTTTAAGACTTGAACGATTTTGATTTTTTCTCTCGATTTTGAAGGTTTTTCACATTTTCTTTTGTTTTTTTAAGACTTCACCACTCATTTTGCTTTCTTTCATGGTATTTTAGGATTGGTTAAAATACTCCATTGGTCCATGTTTTTGTTAAGATTTTTTTTAGTCTCAATTAGGTCCATATTTTTGAAAATGTGTAACAATTAGGCCCATTCCGTTAGTACAGAGTTAACGGTGTTAAAGATGTGCCACATGTCAACTCCACATTTTTTTGAATTTTTTTTTATATTTTTTGAATTTTTTGAATATTTTTGAATTTTTTTGAATTTTTTTTGAATTTTTTTTTTAAAATTATTTATGCCACGTGTCAAGTCAGTAAGGTGACACGTGTCAAATCATTGTCTAAATCTCAATTTGGTCCATATATTTGTTATTTTTATTACATTTCAATTCATTTTTTTAAAAAAATTTAAATATATTTATTTTAACTTTTTTACAAAATTGTTTAAAAATTTTATATTTAAATTTATAAAATTGTTAATTTTAAACCAACTCTATCATTTATATATAAATTATTTAAAACAATTTTGTAACAAGTTAAAATAAATATTTTAAAATTTTAAAACAAAATATAAAATAAACTTAATATTATTAAAATGTTTAATAAAAA
>Ga0209589_1009564_pt1 | contig 14571 bp, 6 predicted proteins | sample CowpeawhiteBW_FD_187525 | JGI IMG/M metagenome (GOLD analysis project Ga0209589, IMG submission 187525) | Root nodule microbial communities of legume samples collected from California USA - Cow pea white BW (SPAdes) (version 2) | ecosystem: Host-associated > Plants > Roots > Nodule | place: USA... | reverse complement strand
ATAAAAAAATATATAATATAAAAAATATATATATATATATATATATATATATATATATATATATATATATATTTAAATTGTATATTTATATAATTTTAACAAGTATTTCATTAATAAAAATATATTTTGAAATTTTAAATTTTGAGGGATAAAATATAACCTCATGAATTGATATGTCATATATCACTATAAAAAACTATTAAATAACAAACACCAAAAGTAATTAACCATTATATTATGTTAAAGTAGTCTTTATTAGTAATAAAAAATTATAATTAATTTATAAATTAATATCTAAATTGTTATATTAGCTAGTTACCATAATTATTGCTGATTTTAAATTAGTATAATTTTCTTTAAGTTCTTTAATTATCTCATTGTTTAACAATAGTTTCTCATATGCAAACAATTTAGGGATATGGTTTAACCGAATCATGTGCCGGGGTTGTCCGAACCTTTCCGGAAGATGCTAAGCAAGTGGAAACAACAGGTAAACTGCTACCGGGGGTGGAAGCCAAAATTGTGAACCCAGACACAGGAGAAGCCATGCTTCCAGGTGAACAAGGAGAACTCTGGCTCAAATCACCTACTATTATGAAAGGTAATGTCTGGCTTGGAAATTGTGTGGTTAATGGATTCCTCATGTAATGACTTAAATTTCTACATACAAAAGGATCCTAAATAAGGTCATCATCTTTAAAACTAAGCTTTAAATTGAAATCCATAGGTAGTGTAAATGATTTGCTACCTAAGAAACCAGTATCATCAATCAAAGATAGAATATATTGTCTCTAACTCAAGGAAATACACTTGTTAGATCTAACAATTTTTAAGTTTAAGAAATATTTGAGAGAACTAAGGATCTTTAGTTTGAACAAAACACTCAATGTCAATTGTACTTTGTTGGCAGAAGAAGAATCAAGGCCTCCTAAGATGATGTTGTCCACATAAGGAACAAAATTACCATAGAAAAACTGAAATCATAAGTGAACATTTATTCAACTTGCAGAACCATTGCCTAGAGGCTTATCTTAGTTCATATATAGATTTATCCAACTTGCAGAACCATTGCACTCCTCTTCAACTAATATTTGATCCTTATCAATGCATGGACCATGTTGGAGCAGGTTATGTTGATGATCAAGAAGCAACTTCAGCAACTTTGGTGAATGGGTGGTTAAGGACCGGAGACCTTTGTTATTTCGATAATGATGGTTTTTTGTATGTTGTCGATAGGTTAAAAGAGTTGATCAAATACAAGGGTTACCAGGTAACAAACCTGTCGTTAAAAACATCTGTAACATGTTTTACAAATATTAAGTATAAATTATTTTCTGTTATATTATTTGTTCCAATGTTATTGTTGTTTGATGTGATATATAGCAAGGCATTGAAAACAATGTGCATTGCAGGTTGCTCCTGCGGAGTTAGAAAAATGGCTCTTGTCTCACCCAGAGATAAATGATGCTGCAGTTATTTCGTAAGATTTTGTCTGCTCTACTCATTTTTATTTGTAGTTTCTTTCAATGATAAAAATATTACTTTAACACAGATTCTAGAAATGAACTTTAATAAAAAAGAAAAACAGATCTTAGAATCGACTCTTATTAAAAATGTTCTAACAAAGCAATTTTTTTTTTTTTTCAGAATTTAATGCTTTTATATAGTGAAAACTTGTTTTTCCAACTAAACATTTCTTACCATCACTTATTCTAGGTAGAAAATGGACACTCAATTTACCCTCGTGCACACAAACACGAGAATATGAAGTTAGAGGATAAAATTATAATCTTTACATGTGAAGGATCCATATTCAACTGAAAAATAACAGTACACATGCTTTGATTTTTCCTCTCTCCCAACATACCAATTCCTATTTGCATTGTTTGTGTTTAGATATACTATACAGAGCGAGCGAAACTGAATTAAATTTAAAGTCTATTTCTTATCAAATTTAAAAAATGTCTAGATACATGTATAAAAAATTTTAATGTGTCAAGTACATAAAATAAATTAAAATTAAAAAGAAATTTCATTTATATATATAAATATAAGAGTTAATAAACTTCACATATATCATTAACAGATACCCCGATGAAGAAGCTGGGCAGGTTCCCATGGCGATTGTAGTAAGACAATCCCAAAGTTCCATCACTGAAGCAGAAATAATTGATTTTGTCGCCAAACAGGTACATTCCCTTATGCCTTCAATGATATATTTGCAGGATATATTTATTGATATATCTAAAGTTATGTGCAGGATATATTTATTGATATTTTCTGAAGAAAGTTGACAAAGTATTTTGTGAATTCTAAACACACTAGCATGGAAAATATCACATAAATTTACAAACTAAATAGCTGTAAAATACAACCATTTTTTTTAATTATCCGGACAATTTTTCAAAAAAGAAAGTAGTTTAAAGAAGTACATATTTGGTTTTCTTTTCTATTAATTTTAAATTTACAAGATTTCTCATATTTATGAAAGACAAAATCATTTCAATTCTTTTAAGAAAATCATTTATCTTAAAATATAACTGAAAAGATAAATTCACTATAAACATGATATATTAATAGAAAAGACATATAAGTAAATTCATATTGTTATGGATAGTGGGTAAGGTAACATGATAATAGTGAATATTATTATTATTTGAGTGCCGAGAGATGTATATCACTAAAATTTCATATACTATCTTGATATATAATTTATTTAGATTTTAAATCACAATTTTATTAATTTAACTAAAATATTGTACTAGTTTAATTAAAGTGTTGTGTTCTTAAAAAGATTTAAGATATCTTGTTTTTCTCTATTATAACTAAGTGATAATTAATCTTTCATGTTATCACAAAGTTAAAAATGATTATGAAAATTTCAAAATGTATTTTAATGATTATGAAATGTTTGAATTATATAATCGATATATTGTTTCATATCAACAAGTATACTAATTTAATCAAAACGTTGTACTACTTTAACTAACTTGTGGTATAGAATAGATATATCTCTCATAAAAGTCTAAGTTTTCATGTTCCTTTCTCGGTTGCAGGTTGCACCATACAAGAAAATAAGGCGCGTGGCATTTGTGGACGCAATACCAAAGAATGCCTTAGGAAAGATACTAAGGAGGGACTTGAAAAAACTTGTTACCTCTAGATTATAATGCCTCAATAACATAACAAAAATGTTCGTAGAGAACCGAAATTACACTTTAAGATTCCACATCTCTGCACTCTTAAGTCTTCAATTCGAGATGTTTCCAGGTTGAACGAGAAATCTAGGCACTGAAGTTAAAGTTGTCTATCATGTGATAATAAATGTTGCAATAATGAATGTCACCCAATTATCTCTAATGGACATTGCTATTTATATTAGATTTATGAATTTTTACCTAGTTGAACTTGTACCACATACATAACAAATAATTACCTTAGTTAATTTTATTTAATGTTATACTAATCCATTTTATACCTTAATCTCTACTAATTATAGTTGATTCTTGTTGATCCTTGTTGATCCTGACCAAAATATTGTTGTTGCCAATATGATATGGTGTTGCTCGAGATGAACATACATGACACAATTTGAGATGATATTAAGAGGACATACATAAGAGTAAGGGAGAAAGAACATAGTCTGAAATGATTTCGGGTATACAACATGAGATGATATTGGATGTATCTAATCTAATATACAATTGAGAATCTAACAAACTGTAACATTTTAATATAATAATATATCTACACTACTATCATTCAAAAAAAAAAATCACAAAGAGAAAAAACACTAACGTGTCATCACGTGCTCTTTCCAGTCAATAAAAAACAAAATAAAAAACACACATATGTTCGCATCATATATATCTGTAACCTAAACGTATCTCATAACACAACTCTCATCTTTCTCTCTCGACTTTCTATTTTCTTTGCTTCTTGTTTCTCTTTCTCTCTCATCTTTCTCCTCTCTCTTTTACTTGCTTCTTCCTCTTTTCTATTTTATCAATCCTTAGAACTCAGATTAAAACCTCTCAACACACATGCATGCGAAATGATAAGATTTTATCCGAATTAGTTTACCTCATTTTCTCTTCATATTTTCATTATGGTACCTCTGATGATAGGTTATTGTTTTGTGATGATGCAAACTACCTTTGATTTTAAAAAGGTTTGGTTTCTCTTTTGTGTTCATGATTCTATCTTTTAACTTTGCTTTTGTTTTAAAGATGCAGAGATGCAGGTATGCCTCGAGATGAAAATGTTTGATTTTTATCGGTAGAAGGACGAAGATCATTCCTCAGTTTTCTTCAAAGGTTTGATTTTTATCATTTTCGTGTCGTTTTATATGTCGGTTATTCTTTTCTCTACTTATATGGTTTGCAATGATTCATATTTTTATCTCAAAACTATTTTTATTTTATTTTCAAGATGAATGAAATCTTTAAGAAATAGAGAAAGAGAAGATCAAAGAGCTCTTGGAGCAAAATGACAAATATCATGTTTAAAAGGTTTTATTTTTAAAAGGTGTGATTTTTCTTTTGTGTTTTTCGTTTGTGTTTATGATTCTATGTTTTAATTTTGGTTTTTGTTTTAAAAACGCAAAAAATAATGGAGATGCATGTTTACCTTGAATGAAAAAGGGTTGATTTTTATTGGTAGAAGGACGAAGATCATTCCTTAGTTCTTTCAAAGGTTTGATTTTTGTCATCTTTGTGTTGTTTTTTATGTGGGTTATTCTTTTCTCTACTTATATGGTTCATAATGGTTGATATTTTTATCTCAAAGCTATTTTTATTTTATTTTCAAGATGAATGAAATCTTTAAGAAGGAGAGAAGGAGAAGATCAAAGAGCTCTTGAGCAAAAGGACGAATATCATCTTTAAAAGGATTTATTTTTAAAAGGTATGATTTTTCTTTCATGTTTATGATTCTATGTTTAATTTTTTGTTTGTTTTAAAGATGTAAAAAATATTGGAGATGCAGACGTGCCTTGAGATGAAAATATTTGATTTTTACTATTATTCTTTTCTCTTCTTATATGGTTTGCAATGGATAATATTTTTATCTCAGAGCATATCTCCTTTTGTTTTAAGGTAGCAGACTGAGATAAGATGAAGAACATTTGTAAAAGGTTTGATTTTTACTGAACTAAAATCCTCCTCTTTTTCTAAAAGTTTTGATTTTTATCATTTATGTGTTGTTTTTTTTTATTATGTGGGATTTCTTCTCTCACATCTTAACTTTGTTTTTGTTTTTGAGATGAATGAAATCTTCAAGAAGGAGAAGATTGAAGATCTCTCCAAAGTCAAAGGCAAGGCTATCAAGTACGAATAACCTTCTTAAAAGGTTTGTTCCTCTTCATTTTTATTTTTTAGATCTTAGTTTCAAAACTTAATGTTTCTTCTACCATATATATTTTTTCAATGGTGAGATTTTATCAGGACGTGTCTTCAGTTTACCTCTTCTTCTTTTCACATCCATGTCTTCTATTCTTTCTAGTTTGATTTTCGATTTTCGATTTGTTTTTTTTATTCATTTTTGTTTAATCCATTTAAGTTTCGTCTTGGATCTATTCAACTCACTATATTTTGTGTTCTTCTTCTTTGATTTGTCAAAGTTGAAATTTTTCATTATTAAGATTTTTCTTTGCATTAAAATCAACTTACTCTTTTTTAAGATTTTCTCCAATCTTTTTATTTTTTTTCAACTACGATTTGTTTAACCCATTAAAGTTTTGTTTTTTACTATTAGGGGTTTTCTTTGCTTCAATGTTTTTTCATGTTTTTTTGCTTTTTCTTATCCATTTCTTTTTCTTTTTGTTTTGGGTTATGCTTTACGTGTACATCTTCTATGATTTCTATTTTTTTGTCTTTTGTTCTTCCAAATTTTCTTCTTCACAGGACACACTTGCAATATTTATTTTTTGGATGGAGGAATATGGTGGGTGTTTGTGAAGAATGAGGGAGCCCAAAGGTGTTTGTTGAATATGCAAATGTGTGTCCAAACATTTATACAATTGCTAAGAACATAAGAGCACATATGCCTATGTAGGAAAATTTAATCTTGGTGGAACACTTATGTTTGACAGAGGTCATAAAAGCACAAAAATCAATGTGGGAAATTTAATCTTTGAGCAGACATGTATTGAAAGATATAACATTCATTTATTGTAGTAAGAAAGTAAAAAAAAATAAAAACATAATTGGTGGTCTTCATAATTAATATTCTGGAGCAGTAAGTATCATAAGATGACATTTTAGGAACCTTTACAAAGTTTCTTGAAGAAAGTAACTATTATTTTTAAAATAAATTAAACTAAAAATGGTAATACAATAAATTAATTAGGATTTGGTGTGGAATTTACAAATATTACACGATATTTATTGAAATGTTTCGCAGTCTTAAGAGTGAATACTTTCAAATATAATTTTCATGTTATTTGATATGATAATATTTACTTTTTAAGAATTATAATAGTGAAGTAAATGGAAATCATAAACTACAATTTATTTTTAAAATAAATGCAAATCATAGAGGTAAAATCTAAATTTTCTAAATTTTTCAACAAACAAAATTGAAATGAAGCTCATGCTTCAATAAATATGTATTAAAGTTTAATAAGTTAAATCTATGAATGAAATATATTCATTTGCTTCCTCACTCCATGACTTTATCTCATTAATGACAAGACGCGTTTTAAAAATTTTAGAGTAGAAAAAAGATTTATAATTTAAAATTAAAAGAAATACACAATGATGCAGATTGTAACTAACAAATATTTTTATATAAATATTAATAATTTCTTCTTTTCTATAGACAAAATTAGTTATTTTTTAATCTTTTTTAAAAATAATATTACATATTGCACATTTTTTTTGAATATGATCAATTAATAATTTTTTATTAATAATAATAAATGCAAATAAAATTATTTACTTTAAATACATTTATTTACCAAATTAAAAAGAATTTTGTTTTTTTACCTAGTTTACTGAAGATGCTTTTTATACTTTTCAAAAAATACTTTTCACCTTCTAGAAATTAAAAGATGTTGAGGAGAATAAAAACAACTTTTCAGTTTCTTCTAACACTACTTTCAAGATAAACTTTTATCTCTTCCAACACATCTTTATAATTAATTAGCATTAATTATGAAGAAACCAATAACTTTTTGAGTGTCTCAATTCAATGTTATATTTGAATTTATTGTATTATAATTTTAAATGAAAAATGTTTTAAAAAATCTACATACCTTATTGAAAAAGTTTTATTCTAGTTTCAAAAAATCTTCTCACCTTCCCATAGAGTAAAAGTCACTTTGAAATACCAAAATCTCTAATAGTATCTAATCTAATATCTAATATATAATTATATACAATTGCAAAGCTAATAATACTGTCATATAATAAATACATATACTTTAGACTTTATGAATTTGTCAATAAACAGAAAATAAAAGTAAAGAACCTGATTGCACACCTTTATCAATATATTTATTCTGCATTAAATGAGTGCAATCTTTTCATGTATTCATTCTAACACAAACATTTAGTGAATGTTGTATTTTAACACGCATTTTTCAACACACATTCTCCAACCTCTCCCAACCATACATGTTTTGTATGAACATTAAAATTTATCAAAAAAATATATCTGCACTTTTCATTTCCTTTTTCATTTTTTCAAATGTGTGATATAATGAACTTTTATGCATAAATGTCCAATGTTTTTCAGATTCCGTGATTTGATTGACAATGTCAAATTTCTTCTTTTGTTCTTCTTTCTTTTATTTCTTTGATATGTGCAGAAAATACGGATAAAAGCCAAAAACAATGCATAATATTTGTATTTTTAAAGAGATTAATAATATTAATATTAAACTTGAATGTTGATTAACCCCAAATTTTAATAGTAATATTAATATTAAAATTTTACTGTTATAAATTAATTTTTAAAATACAATTGAATTAATATTAAAATTTTCAAAATAATAATAATATGGTGTTCAATATTCACACTTGAAACAAGCTTATTTAAATATCACGTAAAAGATATAAATATTAATAATAATTTTTAAAATATTATTTATACTTATTTATATTAATATTAATATTCAAATTGGATTAGACGGAAAACTTTATTTCAAATTTGAAAAACTTCTCTCACACTTAAACTCAAATCACATGCATTCCAATATATTTTCCCTTTTCTTATGTATTAATTGGACAAACAAGTGTTCTTTTGTTTTTCTTTCTCATTTATAATGTTATATTCTTCATTTTCTGGTTTCTATGTTTATTGTAGACCATCCTTTTAAGTAAGTTCATTTTTACTACTCTCTTCCTAAGTATTTGGAAGTTTCAACAAAGGATGTGATATGGTCAATTATTCTATTACATTTCCAGAGGTGTTACCTGACTTTTGAAACTTTAACTCATAAAAAATTAAAGGATTTTTAATGTTTTTGAACAACCGTCACATATTTTTAATCTTTTAGGAAAGCTTAAACATTAATTTAGAATATAATTTTGATAATATAGACATAAGTGTATTATTACAAGGTGAAAGTTATAAATTCTTAAAACTTTTAAATATATAAATATCACCAAAAATTCTAATTTAATTTTTTTTTTCAAAAATTCAGATACATATTGTCAAATTAAATTAAAAATATATGATAATGAAATTTTAATTTGAAATTTAAAATCGCAAAAAACTATAAAAATATGGTAACAAAGTTTTAATTTAAAATTCAAATTCAAAACAAAATAAAATCCAAACTCTCCCAAATACATGAAAATGTATCTAATTTAATATATAAATATGGTACTTATATTTACCAAAATTTCTTATCCTATTAAAATTATTTATTTTATATAAATTATATACAATATAAAACATGACAATAAATAAATAAAATATATATATATATATATATATATATATATATATATATATAATTTTCTATTTAAATTATACATCTATTAACTGAATTTTGTCTATATTATTTATTTTTTTAAATTATTATAGAATCACTTTCTTATTACAAAAAAGTAAAAAAAAAATTAGATAAGTTACATTTTTATAACATTTTAAAAAATAAGTTACAATTTGAAATTTAAACTATAACAAAAAAGCAATTAATTTCTTTTAATTAACATTTATATTGTGAACAATACAAAAAATTTAAACTTCAAGTTTAAATAAAATAAATTTAAATTTAAAATTTAAAATAGCAAAAAATTTGTAAAAATATGATATTAAAGTTTAAATTTAAAATTCAGCATCCAAAAAATTAGGTATGTCAAAGCGGGCTAGATGTAATGTCTTAGCTAGAAATTACTTATATAAAAATTAAAATAAGAAATACAATAATAAATTGCATTTATTATTAAGTTCTTTCTAAAAACGCGAGAAATTTTAAATCTATTTCAATGCGCCAATTATAACAAAAAAATCCATGGCGTCCTATTATTACAATTATACGTTGTTTATAAAATTCATTACAAAATAGTCCATAAAAATCCATGAAGAAAACTAGTATAAACTCCCATAGCTGGTCCCCACTATGACTCTATGCATCCACAAGCTCACCTGCATCAACATCAGCTCCCATATAACAAGTTATACGATCATCGCCAAACACAATCAAATAGGGTAAGCTCAAATACCATAAAATAATTACAACATAGAATAATAAAGCATCTCAAAACCATGCCCTGTGTTAGCACCCTAATCCTCACTCCTCAACTTCCAAACCTTCTGTTGGACGCCTCTTGATTCTACACCCTTTGATGAGTACATTGATCAATCTTTGCTGCACCCCTATCTACTCCCCCTCCGACTACAGGCCACCACCTAATAGTCCACACACGGGAATAAAATTGCCACGACCACAATCTGCGACACCAAGTGGAGTTCCCCAATACAAACCGCAGTTCGTATTTGTCCCAAGACTACCAAACTCAATCAATTACACTAAAGAGCGCAATCTATCGAAACCCATCCGTACGAGCCACGATCTTGCATACTCCACTGGACTTCCAAAACCACCAGGCTACAACCTCGAGTGGCCAAGTGTTACCCCAATACAAGTTACACTCGTAACTAGGCCCTCAACAAAACATCGCATCATGACCTCCATCCAAAGTTATGTAAAAATCCTCCTCGCGATCCAACTCTGCACACAAAATCGCCTGGCGCACCTTTTGCTTTGCTAGGTGGAACTTGGTTCCAGACCACCTGGCAGTCTACGCCTTTCCAATACGTCTGTCAGCGAACTTCGACTAGTGGAGCCTTCCCTACCGTTAGGCGCCACGTGAATCCAGTGGCCCATGCCACTGTTCTAGGTCACTATCGCCTGGCAACTCGTCCCACGTTGTAAGATCCGCTAAATTTAATTAAATAAATAATTAATTAATTAATAAATACGGGTAGTGGAAGCCTTTATGACATTAATTATTGATTGATATGATGTGGAAACGTATTAGCTTAAATGGTTAAGAGTATTTAATTGTGTGAGAGCACCTGGGTTCAAGTCCTATGTATGCCATTTATGTGTTATTTAAATTATTATTATTTTACTAATATGCTAGATCATGGCAAGTGATAATGTAATCCTATAATTATAGGAATTATCACAAAACAAGAATTGGTTGAGTGGTTTTGAATTGACTTAGTAGTAGCACGGTTATGGGTTCAAACCTTGGTAGAACCAAATTAGACTTTATTTTTTTGCTAAACATAGTTTTGGCATGAATGTGAAAGGGTAGAGAAACCCTAACTGGCCAAGAGGGGCTGAAAAACAACTCATAATGGTCCTTGAATGACAATTACCACCACAATTAATCTTTTTTTTCGTTTTGGCCATTAATCACCCTTAATACCCAATTAAAAAGCCAATTAGGGGAGAGAAAAAGGGTTTTTGAGTCTGCCATTATAAAGCTTTATGAGGAGAGAAAATTTTAGTGTGTGAACTATGCTAACAGAGTGATAAGGAGCTGAAAGGAGGGGAAACAAGAGGAGCCATTGGTGATCAAGAAGAAACTCATAAAAAAGTCCAATTTTAAGCAAAGGAAACCAAGTTAGGGGTTAGTTGGTGGGAAGGAAAACTGAACTAGTGGAGTGGTAAGGTTTTGTGGAATTGCTCTAGATGGAATTGTAGAGTACACATTGATAAGATATGATGGTTATGCTATATGGAGGTGGGTAGAGTCTTAGGTAAATTTAACAGTGGTATATCGTGACTGGTAATGTTGAACTTGAGTTAGTTCCATTATTGGAAATCTTGGGTCAAATCTAAATGATAGAAAAAAGATTGGTAGTAAGATTAAATCACCTGGAAGTTGATTTAGTTAATTTGGTAAAGTTCACAGTGGTGGTTGGTGTGTATTGAGAGTGTACCATCAGATTTGGAGTGCCTAAACCAGTACCTATCGTTGTACTGATGCAGCGCCTGGCAGCAGAACAGGATCCGCTAGGTGATAGCTGCCAAAACAGTGGGCTCCTGAAACGCGTGAGCCTGGAGGTGAGGATAGTTCCACCAGGTGGTGTCTGCAGTGTTGGTGTTTTAAAGGCGCTATGCGCCTGGCTGTACATGTCCCCTGCCAGGCGATTTGAAAGCGGAAAGAGCCTGGTGCCTCGTGAGCAGCATCAGGCGATGTGGCTGCAACATAATTATGTTTGCTTGTGTTGATGTGTGTGGTCTACAAGGCTTCTATGATATCTCGAAGGTCGACTTGTTGGTGTTCTTTGAGTTGTGGCTCAGAACGTATCCCTTCAGTTGTGGCTCGGGATAGGGGTTAAGCACGTGGCATTCCTTGAGTTATGGCTTGGAATGACATCTCTTGAGTTGTGGCTTGGGATGGCGGATGAACACGAGGAACTCTTAAGTTGTGGCTCGGGTTGGCGAGTGTTGCAGGTTTGAGGGTGCACGTTGTGGTGTGTGCAGATGGGTCCAGTTAGATTGCCCTCTTCAGTATTAAGCTGACAAGTTTGGTAGTCTTGGGACGTTATCAATGTTATTCGTATTGGGAACTCCACCTAACATTAAAGTGTGTGATCCGTGGCAAGGTTTCCTGCACGTGCTCTATCAGTTGTGGCTGGTAGGTGTGGCAACAAGACACCTTGAGATACTCATTAGAAGACATAAAACTTGGTTAACATGGTGGTGGCCATGTGATATGGAATCAAAGGAGGGAATTCCTTTGGTGTTATTGTAATATAAATATATATGTTGTATGTATGCTTGTTTTGATTATTAGCTCACCCTATCTGCTTATGTTTGACGATTATTGTGTACATGGTACATGTGAGCAAATGATGTTGCAGGTGGTTCTGGTGAGGCATAGAGTTGGAACGGGGCTAGACTGGGATAAAGAGTTTTCTCAGAGTTTTAATGTTTTCTGCTTTGGTATAATTTGTAAACTCTTATTAGACTTTGACTTTTGTAATAGAGTTATAATTATGATTTTAAAGTTTATTATATAATGGATTAAAGTTTTAAATTTCCCGTGCTTTGGGAAATGACATTTTAATAAATGAGGTTTATTTATTAATTCTTTATTTTATTTTATTTAAACCCGTAATATTTGGTCGAGATGTTAGATGTGTCGCCAGGCACCATACCAGTAGCGCAATGCTACTTGTTTTTGGCATTTTGAAGCAGATTCTAATGAACCTCAAACATGCATCACATAATTTCTATTATCAACAAATCATCCAGTCATAATCATATGGTTGAATCACAATTCATACATCAACATTCTCAAGGATTGCACAATGGAGATTATCTCATTACTCTATTATTATTGTAATTTTCGATACCCTTACTCTTTTACCAATCAAACAGATCACCCTGCATCCCAATCAACATCGTGTTTTTGCACATAACAACAGTAACCAAAATAGGCACATTAACCTCACCTTTATATTCACTTGGTTCCAACTATCACATAATTATACCTATTAGTAATTACATTACACCCACATGTTTCGTTCCCATCCCCTCAACCAAGTTTTATTTACTATTATACATATACAAATATTCCAAATAACTCATCCACGAACTCCCAATGAGACAAGTGATCACCAGCCTCTCTGCACTAATAAGCCGCCTGGTGGCAGTTCATGAATCGTCATGAAGTGCATATAAATTCTGGGAAATTCCCAGGTTTCCCAACACCTGCACGAACCCTCAATCCCCCAATCACCCCTTTTAACACAAATTTTCACACATTTATATCCTTTCATATAATGGGCAGAGTTCATGTTTATCCCATTAAAATCAATATCATACAACAGCGCATCGATTATAATCGCAGATCATGTTTATTCTTCCCCCAACCCCAATATGAACCCTACTTTCCCAATCAAACAAGATTCATAGAATCATCAGGAATTCATACAATATCAGTCATATAACCACATAAAAGATTTTATAGTTTGATGCAAGGGCCCCAATCAAGCATTACCAACATCACAGAACGCACGCAAACGAAACAACTGATCAAACCAGTTCACGTCGTCTGGTGGGATACACGCAGCCGCCAGGCGGTTCATAGAGAAAACCTAGAAATTGTGTTCTGCAACATGTGTCACCTGGCAGGACTTCAATACCGCCAAGCGGTTTTTGGAAAATTCTAGAAACACGAACAAGTTATTATAGTTTTGGTAGAACTCAAGGTTCACATGCATTCCATTTAGTCTAGAAACAATACAATTAAAATAAACACGTAGTACAACTCCCCTAACTTGGATTTTTCCCGCACCAATGCCCTTCTAGAGTCCCTTTTTTATTCCAATTTGGTTCCAAGCCTTGTCTCCACCCAAGCACGCTCACTCACTCTCTTTAGGTGCAAGTTTATGCTTAGAAACTCTCCCTTAGACAGCCCACACGAAATGCACAATCTAAAACACCCCTTTTTCAGCTAGGGTTGCTGGCCTTTCACATCAATGCCAAAAATAATTTTAGCAAAAAGAAAGTTATTAAGCTTAAGCCAAGGTTCAAACCTATAACTCTCCAATATCAATGCAAATGCACAACCAATTCAACCAATTCACGTTTGTGATGATTTTTATAATTCTAAAAATATATACTCTCTTATCACGCTCAAACATATCGTAAAAATAATACAATTAAATAACATACAATTTGGCATACATAGGACTTGAACCTATAAGTCCCCTCAACATAACCAAGTACTCTGAACCATTTGAGCTAGTACTTTTCCACGTCATGAAAGTTAGCATTTAATACCATAAGGCTCTCACTACCTGCATTTATTAAATAATTATTTATTTAATTATTTAAATTCCTCGGATCTTACACTAGACCGCCAAGAAAAAGGCAGGCCGGGTTGGAGTTTCCAACCCGCTAACCCGTTGTGGCCCAGTCCACCTAACCCGTTACATTGGCAGCCCAAAGGCGGGCCGACCAATCATGACCTGCTAACCTGTTTTTTTTAGTGTTTAAAAATTAAAAACAATAAAAAAATACTATATTATATAAACAATATATATATATATATATATATATATATATATATATATATATATAATATATATAAA
>Ga0209589_1009563_pt1 | contig 14573 bp, 17 predicted proteins | sample CowpeawhiteBW_FD_187525 | JGI IMG/M metagenome (GOLD analysis project Ga0209589, IMG submission 187525) | Root nodule microbial communities of legume samples collected from California USA - Cow pea white BW (SPAdes) (version 2) | ecosystem: Host-associated > Plants > Roots > Nodule | place: USA... | reverse complement strand
TGCTGGAATTTTTCTTCACAGAGACATCAATCAGGATGAGATCTTTGGCCACATCACTCGCTTTTGCCTCTTTGGCTGTGGGATACTACTTAAGTTCAGCAATCGTGTCAATAGTAAACAGTGTCACTGGTGCCATCTCACACAAACCATGGTTATCTGGTGCCAACCTTAACCACTATCACCTTGACAGGTTTTATTGGCTTCTGTGCGTGCTATGCGTGCTGAACTTCTTCCATTACCTGTTTTGGGCCTTCAGATACAAATATCGAGGGATAGGAACCGCAACCGAATGAAGAAAACGAAGGATAGCATTTCAAATTGTTTATGTGTAAGACCATGGATCAAAATCTTCTCAAACCAGTTCTTTAGCTTTAATTAGCACTAGCCTGCAAACGAGTAGAAATCAAAAAGGAAGGAGGAGAAGGATTATTATGTATTAATAAAGATATTTAAATAACTTGTATGAATTTTTAATTTTAAACTGGTTTTCAATACTTGTACGATTGGTGTTTATTTTGTGTGTTTATTAAAAGATATGTTGAGGTTAAGAAAAGATATAATAAATATTTTTTAAGTTTATAATTAAGTTTTGAATAGAATCAACTGAACAATGATTTATAGATTTAAAAAATTAATATGCACGTAAAAATATAAATAGTAAACTTTGTAAAAGTACAAAAGATAAACCATTGTAAAAATATATAGTAGTGTAGACTCGTTAAAAATATGTAGTAGTAAACTTTCTAAAAATATAAAGGGTATGAAAAAATATGTAGGGTTGACTCGCTAAAAATATAAATAAATGTATGAATAGATTAAGAAAGATAAAATGGAGAAATATTGTAGTGCTTTTGTATTGCAGATGTTGTGTTTACATAATTTCTATAATAAAGTCATCATTGAATATAATAAAATATAAATATAGGTAATAATTGATAATGATGGCTGCACATGAGAAATAATACACGGACATAATATCAGGAATATTGGAATAATATTATTAACATAATATCTCTGATATTTATTCTAATAATTAGAATCGTAACTTTCTCTAACTCTCTCTTTTAAACTGAGGTGACTCAGTCATCCCAATATTGTCTCTCAAAATGTTGAACCTTGTGTGTGTAAGAGGTTTGGTTAAACAATATGTAATTTGATTTGCTGTGGGCACATATGTTATTGTGACTTGATTCTGAAGCACTTGATCACAAATGTAGTGAACATCTATCTCAATATGTTTAGATCGAGCATGCATCAATGGATTGGATGACAATGCCTTAGCACTCAAGTTATCACACCACAAAACCGGCTTTCTAGGCATATCAAATTTCAGCTCATCTAGAAGTGATATGATCCAAGTTACTTTTGCTGCTAGGTCGGCTAAAGCTCTGTATTCTGACTCAGTACTTAACCGTGACACCACTTTTTGTTTTCTTGAGGCCTACAAGATCAATGTCTCTCCGAGGAAAACACACTGGTATGGATTTCCTATCATCTATACTAGGGGCCCAATCTGCATCAGAGAATCCAGCTATATCAAGATCGGTTGAGGGTTTAATATGAAGACAACAATTTGTTGTGCCATGGAGATATCTCAATATTCCTTTTATTCATTGCCAATGATCTATAATTGGGGAACTTTTATATTGGCTGAGTTTGTTGACAGAAAATGTTATGTCTGGTCAAGTGTTGGTCAGATATTGTAATGCACTTATAGCTTGTCTGTATAGTGTAGGGTTAGCATTAAGTTCTCCTTTAACAGTGAATTGTTTCCCTATTACCATTGTTATAGGGAAAGGTGAAGCTTTTTCCATATTAAACTTCTTGAGTAGATCTCTAATGTACTTTGTTTGTTTAAGGTACATTCCACTAGCATCTCTATGTACTTCAATTCCCAAGAAGTAGTGTAGAAGGCCAAGGTCTTTGAGAGAGAAAGCAATGTTTAATTGAGTAATGAAAGTCTCTAAATACTTATTGTTGCTCCCTGTAAATCGGACGGTTAACGAACTGGGAAATGCAGTTTTACGAAAACTGCGCAAATTAGAAAAATGTAGTCGCCCTACGACTAAATCTTGCCGCCCAATGAAAATACACCAGAGACCTAGCGCCTGGCGGTAGGAAGCCACAGCCCGGTGGTCCCTGCTTCGTGAGAAACACGAGAAACAACATTTTTTCACGAAAAAACCCTATTCCACACATCCATGCATCGCTTGGCGGCAATTCATCACCGTTAGGTAGTTCCCATCAAGAACCCATAAATGCAAATCAAAAGGTATGTGTCGCCTGACGACTTCGAAAGGCTGCCAGGCGGTTTCTGGAAAATTTCCAAAAACTCAACCCAATTCCAGAAAACACGAGAATCAAGCAATCATACATCACATTGTATACATGTTTACGCAATTAAACTAGAAAAACAAGAGGTACAACTCCCCTAACCTGGATTTCGTGCTTCCAATTGCCACTATTGTAAACCTTGATGATAGTAAAAACCACTTCTTGTCTCCTTCCCCTTTTCCACACGTCAATAGGCTTCTAGAACCACTCATAACTCTCTTTTTCAGTACACAAAGTTGGTGTATGGCTAAAAGTCCTTTTCCTTTCCTTACTTCCACTCTTATACTCAACTCACACCCTACTTTTAAGTGCCTTAATGGCTAAAACGAAAATACCATTAAAATGTGTTTAATGGTTAATCAATGGCCATTCAAGAAGGTTTTCCAACCCTTTCCAACTCTTTAGACTGGTAGGGTTTCTACCTTTCACATTCATGCTAAAAATAATTTTGGCAAAAAAAAAGTTATATTCATGCTCAACAAGGTTTGAACACATGACCACATAATAACAATTCAAGTGCACAACCAATTCAACCAATCCATGTTTCATGATAACTCCTATAATTCTAGGATTGTATTATCACTCATCATGTTCAAGCGTTTATTATTAAAATAATAAACAATTAAAATAGCACACAAATGACATACACAAGACTTGAACCTAAGTTCTCTCACATGACCAAGTGCTTTCAACCACTTGAGCTAGTACTATTCTATATCATAAATTCCAGTTTAAATGTCATAAAGACTCCCACTACCTGCATTTATTAAATAATTATTCATTTAATTATTTAAATTTCTCGGGTCTTACAAACCTGCTGTAATCATCAATGAAAAGAACATAGTACTTAAAATTAAAGGGAGATAAAATTGGGGCAAGTCCCCATACATCACTGTGAATCAATTCTAAAGGTTCATTAGCATGAGAGGAAGAGGATTTAAATGGTAACAAGTGAAGTTTTCCAAATCGACAAGCTTCACAAAATGAAAATTGATTATGTGACGATGTCTTGACATTGCAAATCTTCAGCACCTTTTCTAAGACTTTATTGTTGGGGTGTCCAAGCTTTCTATGCCAATTCTCCTTTAACGACATGTAGACATATGGATCTTTATTGACTTGAGAGTTGACACTTAAAAGTTGGTATAATCCATCTCTAAGTTTCTCTCTTAGTAGTATTTTCCCTGTCAATTTTTCCTTCACATAACAGTAGTTTGCATCAAATTCAATAACGGTATTATTGTCGATAGTTAGCTTAGATACACTCAATAAATTTTTTGTTGTTTTTGGAACTTATAGAACATTATGCAAGTTGAGGTTATTCAATTTGGTTGTGCCCGAGGACAATATTTTCAATCTTTGACCATTTCCAACTAAGAGAGAAGAAGTTGTACCATTGTTTTCATTGAGATCTTGAAGTTTCTCATTTTGATGGGTCACATGATTGCTAGCTCCACTATCAAAGTACAATTCATAACCCTGATTGTGGTAGGGGAAGGCTATGAAAACACTGTAATTTTCTCTGTTGTTATTTTTAGCATTATGATTTGAACCTGTGTATGACTTATCATAACGATAAAAGTAATTCACTGTTATGTGTCCGATCTTGTTACATACATGACATACTAGTTTAGATCTACCTCTTCCTCTACCTCCTCTAAAGTTAGAGCCCTCCAATTACCTTGTGTCCTTGGTTTGTTGCTTCTAAAATTAGTTTTGGTTGCAAGGTTTGCTGAAGTATTCATTGAAAGATTATTTAAATTGTTCAACTATTCTATTCTGCTTTCAAAAGCCAATAGTTGGGCTTGTAGATCAACCCAGCAAAGGTTGATTTGATCAGATAATTTGACCACCACCGGATTGTAATTAGCATCCAGTCCATTCAGCGTTTGAATCATCAAATCTGAGTTGCAGATTGATGATCCTGCCAGCTTTAATTTATCAACAAGGTTTTTCGTTTTGAGAAGATATTGATCCATCTTCATTTCTCCTCTGCGAGTGTTGTAAAATTCTGACTTGAGGTAGATTGTCCTTGATTTTGTGTGTGCACCTACTAGGCTTTGGGCTTCATCCCAAAGTTCCTTGGATGTTTTATAATGCAGCAACTGTGTTGCAATATCAATGGCCATTGAATTTCTTAGCCACCCTAGGAGAGCTTGATCTTCTACAATCCACTCTTCATAGTCAAGATTGGTTTTTTTGAGTTTTTTCACTTGTAGTGACAAACGGTTCTGGGCATTCTTTTATTCCTAGTATGTAGCCATCAAGTTTGCAACCTCTTATTAATGGAAGAACTAGTGACTTCCATAGGAGATAGTTATCTATGTTCAACCTGACAGAAACAGTTGTGGATAGGGCATTTTTGTGATTTGTGTTGGTTGTAGAAGACATGATTGGATCAAGAGCCTTCAAGCTTAAGAGCTCTAATACCAATAAAGATAAAACGGAGAAATATTGTAGTGCTTTTGTACTGCAGATATTGTGTTTATATAAACACAATACAGTACAATCATAGTCTCTATAATAAAGTCATCGTTGAATACAATAAACAATATAACTAATAATTGATAATAATGGCTGCACACATGAGAAATAATACACGAGCATAATATTAGGGATATTGGGATAATATTATTGACATAATATCTTTGGTATTGATTCTAATAATTAGAATCGTAACCTTCTCTAACTTATTGGTCTAAACTCGTCTAATCATTGTATTGACAAAGTCGTCTAATATGTATTGTCAAACTCATTTGATCAGTATATGAACACAAATACTTCACTTCATCATCACTTCTATCCTCATTACATTGTGCAAATTGTATAAATTATTCAACTTATTTCTCATACTCAACACTAATGTGTGGTGAATTAATCCAAGCTCGATTCATACGTATATATACTGAAATTGTTTGAATAATTTTTGTAATCTTTAAATGAATGATGACCTCACACTTGTATTCAAGGTGTGACCATACCCCATTCAAGAAGATTCACTTTTTTTTTAGATTATTGGTACATATTAATTTTAAAAAATATAGGTTTAATCACACGAAATGTCCTCGTTTTCGTTACAAAATCTCAATTGGAATCTCAACTTCTAAATTATTTCAATTGGGTCCTATTTTTTGAAAATTTGTTTCAATTTTGTTATTTCCGTTAGGGCATCATTAACGACGTTAATTGTGTACCACGTGTCAGCTCGTGGCTTTTTTGATTTTTTTTTTTAATTTTGTAAAATCTTTTTTCAATTTTTTTTAAATTTTTTTCTTAAAAACAGCTGACATGTGCAAAAATAAGGTTTTGCCACGTGTCGGCTTGTAGTTTATATATTTAATTTCACAATTATCTAAATGTTTATATATTTATATCTATATCTTATATATATAATCTATATATAAAGGATATATAAACTAAATTTCTATTTTTGGTATCCACACTGTTTTTCAAAATTTATCTTTTAAATTAGGGTTAAATATATTTTTGGTCCCTCAAGTTTCAGTGAATTGGAACTAGTCCTTCTTCAAAACTTTTGACCAATTTAGTCTTTCATCTTTCAAAATGCGTGAATTTAGTCCTTTTAACCAAATTTTGTTAAGTTTATCTGACGTTTCAAGCGCATTTCATGATAGTATTTGAATTATTTACATTGTTTGACACATTTTCGCTTCAACGTTAACTCAAATATTATCATAAAATGCGTTTAAAATGTCAAATAAACTTAACAAAATTTGGTAAGAAGGACTAAATCAACACATTTCTAAAGATGAAGGACTAAATTGGTATAAAGTTTCGAAGAGGGACTAATTTCAAAATTCACTGAAACTTGAGGGACCAAATATTTTATCATGGATTTTTGTTTATATATATATATATATATATATATATATATATATATATATATATATATATATATATATATATATATATATATATATATATATGTCCATAAATATGTTTTTGTTATTCCATTTTAAAAATCTGATGTAAAGGCTCATGGCCTACTTGACTAAACACACCGTTTTATATTTATGGACTTATTGGCAATTTAATGAACTTTTACATTTCTCGTGTTTTGGGGAACCGAGATATTATTATTAAATGAGATTTAATAAATGAGGCTGTTGTATTTATTTCTAATTCTTTTTTAAAAAAATCCGTAATATCCGGGTGGGATGTTACACTACCTGTATTAGAAGTTGTATCTACCCTTAACAGGGCAGAAGCCAACTGACATGGAGCAGTCAGAATGGGAGTTGTTAGATCGGCAGACACTCGGTGTGATCTGGTTGACATTAGCCAAGAATGTTGTGTTCAACATCATGAACGAGAAAATAACCGTAAATTTGATGTAGGCGTTGTCAAATATGTATGAGAAGCCATCTGCAGTCAATAAAGTGTATTTGATTCGCAGGCTAGTCAACCTAAAAATGGGTGAAGGTAACTCGGTTACCAATCATATTAGTGAATTTAATATAATTATTACATTGTTGACATCAATGTAGATAACATTTGAAGATGGACATTTTAATACCACATGGCCATTTTAATATCATCTCAACCGTGTATTTTAATACCACATGGACATTTTAATACCACATGGACATTTTAATTATTACATTTCGTAAAAATTAACCGTAAATTAATGTTTTCACCTAATTATTACATTTAATACCACTTTTGGAGATGGACATTGGAAGATAATGAAAGGTAATCTTGTTGTTACTCGTGGAAAGAAGCAACAATCTCTTTACATGATTGTAGATGAGGTTATGATATCAGTTGTAGAAGTTGGCAACAATTCATCTTTGTGGCATCAGAGGCTTGGGCATATGAATGAGAAAGGAATGAAGCTCATGGTCTCTGTAATATCCCGACCGGATATTACTGATTTAATAATAAAATAAAGAAAATAATAATTTCGAGTGAATTAATGAAAGCTCATTTCCCAAGAAAACACGGAAAATTTAAAAATTTTATTACATCAACAATAATCCAAAATCCATAATTATAAACACTATTATAATTATCAAAAGTCGAGTAACCCAAAAAATTACAAATTATTAAAAGCATAAAATATAAAAGATCTGATAAAAATTCCTTATCCCAGTCTAGCCCCGCACGGGCTCTATGCCTCACCAGATCCACTTGCAACATCATTTGCTCACGTGTACCGCATACACAATCATCGCCAAATACAGACAGATAAAGTGAGCTAACAATAAAATAAGCATATATGCAATCATATATATATATATATATATATATATATATATATATATATATATATATATATATATATATATATATATCACAAACACACCAAGGGAAATCCTTTTTTTGATTTCATTACACATGGCCATCACCATGTTAACCATGTTCTACGTCTTTAGATGAGTACTTCAAGATGTCTTGCTACCTCACCTACCAGCCATAATGGTAGAGCACATGCGGGAAACCATGCTACGGATCACACACCGTAACGCTAGGCGGAGTTCCCAATACGAATATCATTCGTAACGTCCCAAGACTACCAAACTCGTCAGCTTATTACTGAGGAGGGCAATCCATCTGGACCCATTCGTATGTTAGTTTTGAAATGGTTGAAATGCCAATAAGGGGGGCTTGAATTAGCTAGTTAAAAATTTAGGCTATCTTTGAAAGCTAAAAGCCACCTTTAATTGAATCAATTAGATCACCAAGTTAGGATGCAAACACTACTGAATTGTATACTTTCAACTGATTGAAACAGAAAAATAGTCGACTGAAATACTGGGAAAAATGCAGAAATCCAGATTCGAGTTTTAAATTAGGAACAATGCACAAGAATGATCAAGATAGGTTCTAAATGATTATGCAAACATGCTCAACATTGCAGATGTCATGAAAATATGCAAGATCGTGAAAAAAGATAATTGAAACACAAGTTCTTGAAACTTTAAAATGAATATGCAAGAGAGAAAGGTTAGAGAAGAGAGGAGACCACAAGATTTTTATACTCGTTCACTTAAACCTGAGCTACATCCAGTTTGTCAAGGCAACCTGAGCTTAACTTTACACTATTTCAAAAGATTTACAAAGTATCCACCCTTACACTTTCAAAATATGCAAAACCCAAACAAAAGACTCTTGAATCACACAAGAGTCACACCAGCATAACAAGAACCCTCTTGCAGACCTGGAAAACTATCAGGCACACACAAAAAGTTGAAAAAGATCAAACCTCAGTGGTAGCACAACCCAGCCTACCACAAACCACTTTCTCTGAGCTTCAAACCAAGCCAAAGGCTCTAAGATCAATCTTCAACTGCTGCAAATTGTATGATCACGAAGGAGAGAGTTTCCACAAGTTTCCAGAACAGATTTGCACTAAAAAATGATCAACAAACCTCTCTTTCAAAAATCACAGCTTTTATAGTCAAACTGTTACGAAATTCAACATGTTGATTTTCAAATCAATCGGTTGATTTCACTTGACTTAAGTGAAATCAGTCGATTCAAAAATAAATCAACTGATTGAATTTGTTGCAGTTTAAGGCTATTGCAGCCAACCTTTTAACCTGTTAAAAAACCATTCAACGGATTAAAAAAGACATTTTAACCTGTTAAAAAACCATTCAACAGATTAAAAGACACATCAAAGACCAAATACATCTAATTAATGCTACAAGGTCTACAATATGAATTACAAACTTCAAATACACTTTCTTAATGATGTAACTATGTGGAGAGCACACGTTCCAGCCTTGATCAACATGAATACAATCAAATCTCCTTTCCTTCATCAATGTAGGCTTCACTTTAATGGTAATGGCTTCAAGATAGTTCAAAAGGGCTTCATTAAATCTTCATCAAATCTTCAAGAAGCATACCACCTTGGCTTCTCATGTCAACAATCTCCCCATGATTTGATGAAGCCAACCTCTATCTTCTTCCATCTATCTTCTTCTATCTTCCATTGCAAATTGCTTCCATATGTTGGATACCATTGAATTGATGAAGTGACACCTTAGCTTGAAACTTGTGAACCTGAAAAACATTTACAATAGCAATACACGCAAGCTAACAAGCACACAAATATACACGTGCTCCCCTATCAATAATATGGGTTCAATTTCAGATTTGATTTTAATTCCAATTTTAGTGCTTCTATTTTAGTCCAATTTGATCAATTTGCTATTCATCAATTTTTCTCCCCCTTTGGATTCATCAAAAAGAACAAATGCATAAAAAGAACAAGCATTGCATATCATTTCATTAATACTAGAACAAAATACAGGCAACAGAAACAGAAACTAAAGAAGAAAAAGCATAAAGCTGATATAATCAGCTGACTGAAAATAAAAACAACCAACTGAAACTTAAAGAGCGCAAACTGAAAAACCACAAACACATAGATGCAATGCATGATCCTAAACAGCCAATACACTTAGTCATCCTGAGGATCATTTCTAGTCTGGAATGAGTTCAACATGTCATGGATATCATGGATTTGGCCATCCAATGCATTGAATCTCTCATTGCAATAGTTATGATGTGCATGTTGGGACACATTGAGCTCATGCAGCTGGTTCAACACCATCATCTCAAAATGTGAGTACACAGGGCCTCTATCCTCTAAAGGGTTATAGGGAATTAAGTCCATGCATCCAGCAGTTGGTTCTTCCTTTTGATTTGCACCACTTAGGCCAACTTCATGGTCATGTGCACCACCAACTACAACACCAACAACTGTCCATGCATTTTCCACCTTGAGAATGCCCATTTTGTGCAGATTTTGGTTGGAGGTATGGTTCAACAGTCCAGTTGACTCTTCTAGCTCATCCTTTACATCAATTCCAAAGTATTCTATGAATTTGGACACCAAAACCACATATGGCAGCCTAAAATCCGTGAGCCTCTTGGCCTTAAGCATGTGATCACAAAACACATAGATCCAATCCACTTGAATGTTGTGTTGGATGCAGTACATGAGTATGAAATCTCCCTCATTCAATGTTGAATGGTCGCTACCACGTGGAACTATGATTTTGTGACTATCATAGCAAGAAGCCTTTGATCCACCTTGAGACCACCAACATGAAAGTATTTGATTTCAGTAGCAGGATTCCTCAAACATTGGCCATAGTATTGAACCTTGTTTAATTCTGGAACAACCCCAGTTTCACCTTTCCTCACTTGCACACCCTTTGTTTTGAGTCCAACCACATCTTTCCAAGCCTTTTTATTGACTATCATAGCAAGAAGCCTTTGATCCACCTTAAGACCACCAACATGAAAGTGTTTGATTTCAGTAGCAGGATTCCTCAAACATTGGCCATAGTATTGAACCTTGTTGAATTCTGGAACAACCCCAGTTTCACCTTTCCTCACTTGCACACCCTTTGTTTTGAGTCCAACCACATCTTTCCAAGCCTTTTTGTTGATCTCCATGCGGATTCCTTTGATGCTTGACAACAGCATATCATTTTTGAACTCCAAGTTGGTGAAAAACACCTTCACCAAGTCTGGATAAATTTTCCCTGAAAGTTCAAGGAATGTCTTCAACTTTTAATGCTTAAGTTGTTGAAATAGGCTCTCAAAGCCTTCAGCTCTCAACCACGAAAATCTTAGCACCTTAGGAATGTTGATTTGCTTTATGTTCATCTCAATGAGGAACATTTGAATGTTATCCTCATGATCCTCAAACCATGCTTCAATTCTCCCATGACTTTCGTGATTTGGAGACCTTGGGGTAGGAGGAGTGGAATGCTCATCATTAGATTAGATAGATCTTTGTTGATGACGAGGCATGAAAAATGTTGGTATGGCTGTTTCTAAGAGAAGTATGATGCAAATGCAGTAATACAAGTGTAGTATTTATAATTGAACAAACTAATTTTCAGAAATAGTCGATTAAATGGTGCAGATTTTCCTAATTAATTCGTTTTAGGTTACCTAAACCAGATTAATGCAGTCCAAAATAATATCTCACACATACATGGTGTTTTCAATGTGTTTTTATGAGTGAATCAATCAGTTCAGATAATGTGAGCTGCATGCACATTGGAATTGTACACTAAACATGTTTTTTGGTCAAACAAATCAGTAAAAGCAACACATGGCTGGTGAAATAGGCAGTTAAGAGCAGATAGTACATGACAAAAAGATGTTTTCTTTGACTGGGTCAACTTTACAATTCAATTCATGAGTAAATGCACAGTTTAAGTAAAATCAACACGTTGAAAAGCAGAATCAGTCGATTAAAACAACATCAGAGCATCAGAGATTAAAACCAGAATCCGGTTAAGTGAAATCAGCTGACTGATTTTGAAAATCAATCGATTGAAAATCGTAAATTAAAGTTCATTTTTCCAGATTTAGTTTTAATGAAATCAACATACTGAATTGTGAAAACAACAGATTAAAAATCATAGCAAATCAAATTTTTATCATTCAGTGGCAGTTTAAGTGAAATAAACATGTTGAAAAAATAGAATCAATAAGTTGATAGGTCATGATTTATGCAAATAGAGGCAGATTTAAGTGAAATCAACACGTTGAAATTAAAAATGAACAAGTTAAATATGACCATTTTCAATTTTTGCATACAATAACTGATGTTTATGAAACCAATGCATGAATACATAAGATTAACATGCTAAAAACACATCAGACCACATTCTTGATGTCTAATATGCCTAGTTCAGTTCTTAGCTTGTTAAACCTATTTTTAGCCAATGGTTTTGTAAACAAATCCGCCAATTGATTTTCGGTTTTAAAAAAAATTGATTTTACAATCTCCCTTTTGAACATGATCACAAATGAAATGATGCCTAATCTCTATATGCTTGGTTTTAGAATGTTATATTGGATTCTTGGTTAAGTTGATGGCACTGATATTATCACAATACAAAGGTACCTTGCTTAGCCTTACACCATAGTCCAAAAGTTGATGTTTTAACCATATGATTAACTTCAGCAGTGGAGAGTGACACACATGCTTTCTTTTTGCTATTCCATGAGATTAGACTTGATCCAAGTAAATGGCAAGTACCACTTGTGCTTTTCCTATCCAATTTGCACCCTGCATAGTCCGAATCTGAAAAGCCACTAAAAGTTATGTTAGAATCACCTGGATACCATAAACCAACATTGATTGTTCCTTTTAGGTACTTCAGAATTTTTTTTGCAGCCTTAAAGTGTGATTCCTTTGGATTTACTTGAAACCTAGCACATAAGCATACTCCAAACTGAATATCTGGCCTACTTGCTGTAAGATAGAGCAAAGACCCAATCAACCCTCTATATTTGGTTGAATCCACTGGTTGGCTAGCCTCATCTGCATCCATAAGGCAATTTGTTGCAATTGGAGTGGTAGCTTCCTTGTAATCCTCCATTTTGAACTTTTTCAACAAGTCAAAACAATATTTTGATTAGTTTAAAAAAGTTTCATGCTTGAGTTGTTTGACTTGCAACCCTAAAAAGTAGGTAAGCTAACCCATCATGGACATCTCAAATTTTCCCTGCATAGCTGCAACAAACTCTTCACCCAATTTGTTGTTATTTGAACCAAAGATGATATCATTAACATACACTTGAACAAGTATAACATCATTTTCATGTTTTCTAATGAAGAATGTTGTAGCCACTGCACCTCTAGCATAACCTTTTGATAAGAGAAAATTGCTTAGACTTTTATACCACTATTGTGGTGCTTGTTTCAAACCATATAATGCCTTTTTCAATTTGAAAACATGGTTAGGATAGAGATGATCCTCAAATCCAGGAGGTTGTGATACATACACTTCTTCATTTAGGAAACCATTCAAGAATGCACTTTTCACATCCATTTTATGCAATTTAAAGTTACACATGCAAGCATATGCTAAGAGTAATCTCACAGCTTCTAGCCTAGCTACAGGTGCATAAGTTGCATCAAAGTCAATGCCTTCTTCTTGATTATAACCTTTAGCAACTAGTCTAGCTTTGTTCCTTACAATATTAAAATCTTCATCCATTTTATTTCTAAAAACCCATTTAGTTCCAATTATATTCATATCATCAGTTTTAGGCACTAGAAACCACACATCATTTCTTGATAATTGATTGAGTTCATCTTGCATCACTTTTGATAACCTGCAAAACAAATATACATTACATGGTACCCTTTTATAGGTTGGGTCCAACATGGTTAAGCCTTTCTTGATCCTTTTAGGATCCATTTCATAAAGCCTTTTGGTACATCATATTTTCTAGCTTTGCAACTTTTAGAAATATGCCATTTTCTCATACAATAATTACAAGTTGTCAAAGAAATATCACTTCATGCATTCTTGGAAAAGAAATTAGCAAACTTCTTGACTTTTCTTTTCATTAAAAGAATTGTAACCAATTCCAGCCCTTCCAAAAACACAATTTTGAGAGCCAAGAACAGCTTCCAAGTTTGCTTTTCCTCTTGTGAACCTTGCACATGTTTTTATAAGGTATTTGACTTTGTTTTCCAAAAGGGTGCAATTTTCACAAGGTTTTGCAATCAATTGATTTTCACTGCAACAGGTTGAATTATTGTAAATCATGTCAAGATGTTCAAAATCAACTTTTAAATAGGGTATTTTTGTTTCCAATTGATTAACTCTATTTTCCAGCCAGTTGTTTAATCCTTTCAATCGATTGTTTAATGCAGAAATCTTATTTGCTTCATTATGCAACTCTTTAAAATCATGCAACCATTGATTGTATTCATTTTTGTCTAGAGAGCTTACTTGACTTGATGAGGATGACTTATATCCAGCCATGAGGCACAAGTTGGCTTCCTCACTTCCTTCTTGTGATGAGCTACTCGTTGAATCATCATTATCTCTCCCCAAGAATTATAAGCATGTGATGAAGGCGTGACCACCTCCTTAGAAGCTCCCTCAAGAAGGATCACTAGAAGCATGTCTAGAGGGGAGTCTTCTATTCCATCACTTTTATCTTTTTTTTGCATTACTTTAGTTTGAATTCCCTAAGTTGGTTTCTAGTTGACTTATTTTGGTTGACTTGTTGACTTTGATCCAAAGTTGACCTTTGACAAGATTAGATTAACTTAAACCAACATGTTAATCCTTGTTTGTCTTGTTTTGTAGGTAATTAAGAGAAAGTAGAGCATGGCTAGGTGGCACTTGGTGATTAGAGCACTTGGATGAAGTGGAAGAGAGAGGAAAGCAAAAAGCATAAAGCAAAAGCAAAAGTAGACATGTACCTTGTCTCCTTTT
>Ga0209589_1009561_pt1 | contig 14576 bp, 10 predicted proteins | sample CowpeawhiteBW_FD_187525 | JGI IMG/M metagenome (GOLD analysis project Ga0209589, IMG submission 187525) | Root nodule microbial communities of legume samples collected from California USA - Cow pea white BW (SPAdes) (version 2) | ecosystem: Host-associated > Plants > Roots > Nodule | place: USA... | reverse complement strand
ATTTCCTCCTTCTTAGATGCATTTTGATGTTTATTTCATTCAAAAACTTTGTATTTGTTTAATGCACTTTCACCTTGACATTATTATGTTAGTACTTTAATTGATTATAATGTTTTTTTTTTCATTATTATCACTGTTTTTAGTTTGATATTCAATTATATCATATGTCATTGCTTTCCTATCCAATAAAATGTTTGTTAACGTTTTTTTTTTCAAAAACGCATGTAATCGATTACAGTTCGTGCGTAATCGATTACATAACACCCAAAAAACTACAACGCATTTGCAGTAATCGATTACCATCAATTACTGCTTCAAAAACGTTACCCCCTGCACGATTACAGCATGCAGTAATTGATTACAGCATACGGTAATCGATTACTGCATCAAAAACGTTCACCCCCACATGATTTCGCCCTTTGCCTCGCTTGACCAAGAAAACATTTGGGGGCTACACGATTTCTACATACGAAAACGTGCTCCCCAAATGATTTGTCCATTTCCGTAATTTTTAAAAAACTGCCTAATTTTGTAATAATACAGCGTGATTTGCCTAGAAGGAAAAAAAAAACCCTATGTTCCACATAGAGATAGTAAATGAAGTGAGAAAATAGGTGAAAAGTGGTTGAATAAGGAAAATTTGAGAGGAAAGCTGTAGAGAGGAGGGAAAAGGACCGACTCCTTTCTTTTTCATTTTTGTTGAAGAATAGGGTTTTACATATGTAATGCATATTAACAAACAACCAACTAAATATTAACATTGAACTATACTATACTATATAAAACTAAATATTACAAAATCTTGAATACCGACTCAAAGTTTTCTATTTTAAAATTTTACAATAGCAGAATTGTTAAAGTTGACATTTCATATGCATTATACGATGTCAAGTTATACATTCATCTCAAACAAATATTATTTATAAAATACAACACAAATTATAAATGTAAAACAATTATGACAAGCAATAATTGCAATGCAAAACTTTGTTACGAAAATAGACAATTTTTGAAATGTTTTTCCAGCAATATAAATAAATAAAAAAATTGTTATCCCAAACAAGTATTATTCACAACGAATATATCACAAATATAGACATTTTTCAAAAGTTTCACGGTTCTCCTAAAGTAGATATCGCATAAGGCTAACCGTATAAATAATACTCAAATCTTACCTTATAACTAGAATCAATTATTTCATTATTAACAAAATCAACGTGACAATCCTATCTCCAATATTATCTGTAATATATTTTATTATATAACAAAATGACATAATTTAATAATAGATAATTATACAAACAACTAGAATATATCTCTCAATAGGTGTCTCTGATGATCAAACTGATGAACTAAGGATCAAAGATTTATATATAATCTCACCTATCATAGGAGATTGATTTATTACTCTTGTTTACATGCTAACATGTATAAATGAACCTCCATTCACTATCATGTTTTCTTCTAATTATTGTCTATGATATATACTAAGAAATTGGATGTTCAATGTCATAATGGATTTCATTCACACAAAAATAAGTAAATTAACCCAACGAAGAATCAAATAAAAATCTGAATAAATCAAAAAGTCCCAAATGCTATTAAAAAAATATGAGCAGGAAAAAAAAGATTTTCAAAGTAAAAATAAAATAAATAAACTCCCAATCCAATAAACAGATTTATATTAAAGTTCAACAAAATAGATTTTCTTTACAAGCCACACTGTTCCTGAAGACTCACCTGTTGTATACCACGCGGGTTTGATAAACAACAAAGCTTTTCATAATAATTATACTTTTTTAAAATAAACATGTACTTAGTTAGATGTTCACTAATTAGAATGTAAAATAAAAATTAATTATCAAAAGCATTTTCAAACCCAGCAAAATAAACAGCGGCAAATTGAAAGATGACACATACCGCAGCACAAGTAGAAACCCAGCTTCGACATCATCGTTTGAGGAGTGGTAAAGAGAGAAATCCGAATCCGAAGTCGAATGCACGAAAGCAAGTTCTACATAGGAAATGAAAGTTAATAAAGAAAAGAGAAATGACAAGTTTGTGCGTGAATCTAACGCGAAAGAGAGGAACGCAGGTAATGAAGAAATTCCGTCAGATTCACGCACAAACCTGCAATTTGCCTCTGCAATCTCTCTCGTCTGATACAGATATGTAGAGGCAGTAATAGTATCTGTATTTGAATGAGAGTGGGAAGGAGCGACCGTTACACCTAGAAGCTTCTATCGGCTCTCACGCCACAAATAATTGTAGCCGTTGGATCTTATCAAACCCTCAATTTTTTTATCCGTTGTGCGAAATGAAACTACACGGAAATATATTTTGCACACCAAGACCGCTCTGTAGAAACAAATTACAACAAATAATTTACCAAGTGTTGTTGGAATTTGTTATTCAAGAAAAGGAAAAAAATTTGTTAAAGAAATTTACTGTTATCATGGAAGGCGTGTTGTTAACGGTAACTTAAACTGGAATGCTCTACAGTGACGAATGCAATAGTGGAGCAACGGGGGATCCAATTAGGTATTAATTACTTTTTATCAGGCCTTTACAAATATTTTGAGTAAAAATACTCAGATAATATCTTCTAAAATAGTAAAATATAGACCACATTTTTTTTATTTAAAAGTAATCATCAGATAATATGTGCAAGCGATTTAAATTTTAATATTTTTTATTAGCAGTGAAGCCCTATACTGGGCTGGGCATATTAGCAGTATTCCAGATTTTGTTAAAGGTGTATTTGATTTTATGATATTTTTTAATGATTAATCAATTATAAACATGTTTTATCCTTTGAAATCACTTATTAAGCTTTAGAAGACAAAAATGTTTTTATCAATGGTTAAACAAGGAAGTGAATTTTAAAGTCAGGCTCCAAACCAGCTATTTCCCAACTTCATTCTGATCCACATCGAGCTACATTTAAACATTGAATTCCACTTACGGTTCTGTTTTATTCAATAATTTCCAATGTATAAAATAATGTATTAAAAAGACTGTATCGAAGAATACGTATTTTAATTTTAATTTTAGTTTTCAAAACTTAAGTGTGAGATTAACTTGTTCTTACAAAAATAAAAGTAGAATAAAACTGTTTTGAGATTTTTTTTTTTTAAAAAAAGAACAAAATAGGCCCAGATGTATTTTAGTTTAAAAAAAAAAGTTAAACTAAGGCCGTTCATCATGGGTTTTTCTTCCTGCATCTCCAATTTTTCTTCCTACACCCCCAACTTTTTTATAATTTCACTGTTACCCTTTAGGTTTGTAGTTACTGGCTTTTAGAAATCAGAGTTACCGGCTTTCAAAATTCGGTGTTACCGGTTTTCAGAACTCGGTGTTACCAATTTTCAGAATTCAGTGTTACCGGCTTCTGAAAGTAGAATAAAACTGTTTTGAGATTTTTTTTTTCTAAAAAAGAACAAAATAGGCCCAGATGTATTTTAGTTTTAAAAAAAAGTTTAGCTAAGGCAATTCATCATGGGTTTTTCTTCCTGCACCCCCAATTTTTCTTCCTATACCCCCAACTTTTTTATAATTTCACTACTACCCTATTGGTTTGTATTGGTTTGTAGTTACTGGCTTTTAGAAACCGGAGTTACCGGCTTTCAAAACCCGGTGTTACCGGTTTTTAGAACCCGGTGTTACCGACTTTCAGAATCTGGTGTTATCAGCTTTCAGAAACCGGTGTTACCGGTTTTCAAAATCCAATTTTATCGATTTTCAAGATACGAACAGTGGCCAAACATGAATAAAAATTTTATGGGTGCCAAATTTATTTTTTTTATATATATAAATTAATTTTCTAGTTAAATAAAAAATTCTTCATTTTCTTTACTTAAACCATTTTCATAAAGTGATTCACGTATGCACTTTTCAATTTCTAATATTTCTAAATCATTGAATTCACGCAACAGAGGTATTCTAATTTCTATTTTAAATCAAGGTTATCCAACTAATTCATTATGTGTAGCAGAATTTGTAATGCAACCCAAGATATATCTATAAATTTTACCATTTCAACAGAAATCACAAGAACCTTTAAATTTCATATTTTAATGTTGTACTAATTTGGGTAAAAATATAATTAAGGTTCATGCCAATTTGATAAAAGAATTCCTAAAATCATAATTAGAGTTCATACTAATTTGGGTAAAACTTAATTTGGAAGAAATATTATAGGAGAATCATAAATTTAAGATACATAAATCATAAATTTACTGGTTTTCAGAATTCGGTGTTACCGACTTTCAAAAACCGGTGCTACCGACTTTCAGAATATGGTGTTACCGGCTTTCAGAAACCGGTGTTACCGACTTTCAGAAACCGATGTTACCTGCTTTCAGAAAACGGGGTACCGAATTTCATTCTTGGGGGTGCGGGCTACAGAGATATTTAGTTTATAATTTATTTTTATTTTTTTGAAGGATATAATGGTCTTCACAGTCAAATTTGGAGGTGCAGGAAAAAAAAATTGGGGGTGCAGGAAGAAAAACCCGTTCATCATATATGGCCATTTGGGCATGAACCTGGGTTGGTTTCCAAAATAATCTGAATTTAATCCAGGTCATTTCTTCCTACACTTCCAAAATTGTATATTTTTTTTTTTTTGCATTTCAAATTATATATTCAAAATAAAAAATAAAAAATACATTTTTAATTGCATAATCTAGAATCTAAATATATTTTGAATTCTATAATTTGAAATATAAATTTTATATTCAAAACACAAAAAGGTTGTATTATAATTATGTGTTCCGAAATATATAATATAAAAAATATATTTTAAATTTTACAATTTAAAATACAAGAATTTATAGGGTGCAAAAGAAGTTTATGGAAGGGTAGAAAAAAAAAACTGCCTTTAATTCACTTTTGTGAGATTTAATAGGTCATATTGGGTTGATAGCTTTCTTATTGGGCCTCTATTGTGTAAATGACCAGGCTGCAAGTCTGTTTCTGTAAAATGATTAACTCTTTCTTCCTGCAGTTCAATAATTTCTAACTCCCCTCCCTTGTAAAAGTGATTTTCTAGTTGTCCGTTTCCAAAATCTCTTTGAACAAACTTTCCAAAATTTCTGGAACAGAGTTTTCCAAATACATGAAATGCTTCTTGAAATGAGCTTTCCATAATAAAATGTCTCGAACAAGCTTTTCAAAGTATATAATATCTTCTAGAACCAGATTTCTAAAACGACCTTTATAGAAACTTGAGTGTTTTTTTTTTCAGAACAAGCTCTAATTTTCTTTTCTTCCTCTCTAGGAGTGCAATGGAAGCGACAACAGCAATGATGCAGCAGCAGTGGCTTGACTCAGTAAAGAGGGTATTTTAATCTTTTTATACTTTTATAGGGTGCAGTTAGTAATAATGAGGTGTGGAAAGAAAAAGCCGAAAGTTTTCAATGAATGTTTGTGTAACGAATTTTATTCAACAAAGTATTTGAAAACAATGGTATTCATCGTGGAGTGTCTACAATAAAATGGGCTTGGGCCTGATGTTATCTTTATTATGGAGAAAGAAAAATCAAAGGAAAAGCCATGATGTTATTATATAGAGGTCGAAGAAAAAGGTGATTGTTTGTTATTGAACGACAGAAAATGATGTTTAAAAGGAGAAAGAAGGAGAGACAGGGTTAAGAAATGGAGCAGAAAGTATTGATTTAGCAGGTAGGAGCTACGTTGTATAGGTGGTAGTTGTGATTTGTGATTGAGATTAGATTATATAAATGTTAAGATTTGTATTTTCAAAGCATGGGGCATTTGTGGTAAGAATTGGTAGGTCCATAGCTCCACCTAAAAGTGATTTTTCCAAAAGGGAAATGTAAAATATAATTAAATTGTTAATTATTATTATTATTTTTGAAGTGAGAAGTGAATAAAACTGAATGTATAGACTTAACAAATTTAGGTGTTGACAAGATCACATGATCACTCTTTCTCATGATCCCTGTTTCTTTTATCTAATCTTTATCACTAAAAGCCATGGATTTGGAACATTTCCAACGCCATTCTGCATTTCAAGTGGGACTCACACAACCATTATGACAACTTTAATGCCCATAAATAATAATAATATTATTATTATTATGTCAAACCAATCAAATTGCAAGGTCATCTCATCACCAAGGTAAAAAGGGAAAATATTCCCCACACCCATATCATTTACAGTACAACTTATATTAATATTACTATGTCTGCTTATATTAATACTGTTATTATTACAATTATTTATTACTAATTTTCCCCAACACAAAATTAATAACAGAAAATGAAATGACGTGCGATGCGAGTTCATTAATTGTCGTTGATGATGATGATGATGATGATGGAGGAATACTGGTACCTTAATTTCCACACTTTTTAAACTTTGAATCAGAGCCAGTGTAGGAATTGGAACATACCGTTTTGAATTAGAAATTTCTGTTAAAAAAAATATTCCCAGACTTATAGAGGTGTCGGTAGGCACCTTTGACCGACGAAAACTATTCCAAGGTCACTGTTTCGCTCATATATAAAAATACATAAATACAAATAAAAGAAAAACACTAATACAAAATATTAATTAGGCATAGCACAACTAAGTCTTCACAAAGTTCGATTCTTTAACCACTGTTAAGAGGTAAAACGCATTTGATTTTTTTTTTTTTCAAAAGTGAAGATAGTTAAGTTAAATCTAAAATAAAAATTTGCCTGGCCTAGCCGAAAGAAGACAGTGATAGATAGGATATTGAAGACGTATAATGAAGAAAAAGGAGATAATTAGTGATAGTATATTTTAAAGTGTTTATGGATGTATGTTTGTCTCTTATACTTGACTCAGCAAGGTGTTACTCTTTGGCAAGCAAAAGATATTTTATATATTATTTCCTTGAGAGGGGGTTGAATTTGAATGCTGGTGAGAACAAAAGCAGTGTTACTTTTTATTTATTTATTTATTTATTTTAATTTTGACTTGACTCCATGTGGAAGGAGCACCTTGAGGGTGTGAAAACTGATCCAAACGCCAAAATAATTTAAAATGTTGGTTGTTGTTTTCTTACTAAAGAAAAAGGAAAGAAATCGGAACGCGGAAGCTTCATGGGCACTCACGAGTAGGATTTGGCTAAATGCCGGAGCTTCTCTTGCCTTAAATTATGTCAATCTTCTAGAAAGTGTTGTTGTTCCCACAGATTGAGAGGGAAAAGAATAAAGATTTGGTTGATTTAGTTTTTAAATTGGGTCATGAAAAAGGATAAGTTGAGCACTCTAAGAGGGTGATTTGTGAGGAAAAGTAACGGTTAGGTGGGGTAAGAAATCTTATATCAAATATACATGAATCATGAGGGTTTGAGCAACCACTAATGCCACCAATTAACCATTTTTTTTTTCAGCTTATGACCCGCCAATAATGGACCTCCTGTAACTTATCACAACACCAACCAATGGTACGGCTTCCACACCCTATCACTTTTTCTAATATTCTATTTGTTTTCATTTCTTTTTATACTATACCAAAGAAATTTTTTTATAAAGTACTACCTACCCAACACCAACAACAAAAGCTCTTGTCACCCTATTCTCATTTTTTTTTTCTTTTGATATAAAACACATTAAAACTTAAAACTTAGGAATTGTTCTAATATAGTGTGGAAACTAATGATGATTGCAATATGCAAGGAAATTAATAACAGTTGAATAATATATAGTGGGGGTTCTGGTGCATCCTCATCACATGCAATTGAGGAGAAAAGAAACGATGTGGCATGCAATAAGAGCATTGCATTGGCAAGAGAATAATGAAGAATAAAATAAAAAAAAAAGTGGGAAATATTTATAGAAAAATAGAAATTTAGGCATGAAAATGGGATAAGTAGCGTGGACCAGTGACAGTGGTCAATTCTAGGGTTGGGGGACCTGCTACTACTGCTACTGTTGCTGCTGCATATTGGGCTTGCAAGAGAAGACGGTGACGTATCGCGACAAGACAAAATTAGTTTTTATTATTTAATTTGTTTGTTTTTGTCCCTACATTGAGCACCCCAAACGTATCCCACGAGCAACCAACCCCAATCAAACACAGTCCCAGATTGATACTTGTGTGTGCAAAACCAATGATTTACCAATTATTTTATCTAAACATCCCTCAATCACCGTAACACTCAAAATTTAGAAATCAAAAACCCCGCCCCAGAAACAAGCTCCATCAAATTCCAAACTAATCATAATTTTTAAACAATAATGTATCATGTTTTTTTTTCTATTATACAGGGAGTGTTCGTACAAAAAACTACATTATCTTCACCGGTTTATTATTTCTAACTTGCATGACCCATTTATTGTTTCTTCTACAAGTAAACTCATAGGTAATAATAATAATTCCTCTTTTATTATGATTAATCAATATAATCTTATGATTATCTAAAAACATAATATTCATTTTATGTATTTAATTATTATTTTAGTCAAAGTACATTTTATATAGAGTTGTCTTTAAAGAGTTGCCATAATATTACTTTTTGTTTGCTAAAAGTGATTCATTTAAGTCACATAAAAGGACCCTTTTAAAATATAGTAAAAGTTATTTTTCTTCACAAAATTCCTGAACAAAACATTGCAACCTTTGAGAGAACTGTCTACTTTGTATGAGATATATGTTTAATAGAAATCAATGGGGCGATGGTCCCCAAAAATTTTTTATTTATTTTTAAATGTTTTTAAATTTTTTTTTAATTTTTTAAAATTTATTTTTTATTTTTTTATAAAATATAATATTTAATATTAATAAATAATAAAATAAAAAATTAAACATAATAAAGAATAATAAAATTTATTGAGAAATTTTTTTTGTTCTTCCTCATCTTAAGTTTCTCACATATTATATTCATCTATTACTCTTGCATCTTTTCTTTTGTTTTTTTTTTGTTTTAAAAAAGAAATAGAAAGTTAGACATAAATTTATTCTTCTCCTGGCTCTTAGTTCTCATCCATTCTTTTTTAAGATTAAAAAGACAACTCTCTCCTTTCTATAGGAAAATATTAGTTTGACATTTAGTTTATTTTTTTCATCTTATTAGTTTTTTGTATATTTATTTTATTATGAATATAAAAAGAAAAGTGATGTATTATATGTTTTTTTCATAACCATTTCTTAAATGTGATTTGATTATCATATTTTTTTTAGCAATTACGTCTCTCAATTCTTTGTTAGATTTTGATATATTATTTTTTAGTCTTAATTTTTTTAAATAGGTATATTGATGAAAAATAAAATAATAGGTTCGTTTTTTTAAGTGGTAAAAGGAAAGATACTTTGAGGATAAAAATAATACAAATTTACTTCTTCACCTATTTTCAAGCATAATATTAAGAATTCAATTGTTGAATTAGGGAATCATTTCTTAAGATTCAAAGAATTACAAGTGGGAAGTTTCATATTAATTCTTCTGAATTATATAGGCAGAATATTTCACATTAATTCTTTGGAACTTATTATAAGAAAACGTTCTCAAATATGGAAATATCCAGGAAAAGAGATGAAATTAAAAAAATTTATTTAAAATGAGTTTCATATCAAATACAATTTCAAAACTATAATTTTTTTAAGGAAAAACATACAAGGATTTCAATACTAACTTATATATACTTTTTTTTATATTAGTAATAATTATTAAATATATAAAATTTGATTATATTATTTTGGCCCTTCAAATTTTTTGATCAAGATCCATCACTACTTGAAGGGGAAGAAAACATTCATTGTTGTGGGAAGTACATTTAATGCATCCATAATTATCAAACACATCAAACAAAAAAGAAAGATATTGAAAAAGAGCTAAAGTTGTTCAACGACCCTTTTTTTTTTTTTAAATAACTACTTTCTTCAAAGTTTGTATAAATCTATTTAAGAAAAACAATAAAGAGACATACCATGTTTTATAATGCCAAAACGCTACAAAAAGTTTTAAGCAAAACCAAAGCTTCTAAGTAGAACATTGTTTGTGTTCAATTAGCAAGCTAGAAGAAAGTAATTTTATAGGATACACCCATCAACATCTTATTGATTTTTTTTTCAACTAAACAATCTCTTAATTCCCATGTCTCATTTATTTGCAAGAATCTCAATTGGAGTTAGCTAAAACTTCCAACACACTATTAAGTATCAACACTAGATAATTGACTTATAAATGCGACATCTGAGTTAGACAAATTTTTGTTACAAATATAATTACTCTTAGGAAATATGGTATTACTAGTGAGTCTCAAATTGATTGAAATAGAGAAGATTCCTTCTCTAATGATAATGAATGTATTGTCCTTAGTTATGGAAATATTTTTTTGTGAGGAAGATTTAAGATTGTTAATTTTTCTAGCATCAAAAAGTCATGTGATAAGGACACACAAAATTAAGTATCCATGCATATATAGTAGTGGACATGCTTATTAAAGCCTTATCATTGTAATCATCACCACTATAGTTGTATCATGTCTTTCTCATCCTTTTCCTATTGTTAGTTACTGTAGCAATTGAATTTCTTTGTGAGTTCTTCTTTGATGTCTGGTTATGATCCTGCCACTCTGAATATTTTATGATTTCATAGCATCATTCATTTATGTGGTCATCCTTATTACATTGAGTATACTTGTAGTTACATTTTTTAGAATATTTTGATTACTTTGCTTACTTCCTTGTCATTAGATATGTGAAATCAAAAATCACATCTTCTGCTTTCAAATTTGTTTGTCGAAATGTGTCTTTTCGGATCAAAGCATAACATGCCTCTAAATTAGACACCACTTTGCTTCTCAAGATTTCTCCACAAACTTGCTTAAAATCACTATCTAGTCTAGTCAGAAATATATGCATCTTGAATCTTTCAATTCATTACTTCTAATATGACTTCATATTATCAAGGTCCTTTGTGAATATTTTGTCATGATGGTCTAAATCCCTAAAATTGTCAACCAACTCTCCAAAATATTCAATTGAGGTTCTATTATTTTATTTTGTAGTGAATATCCTTTGATTTAGCACAAACACTTTTGTTTGGCTTCATGGACACGACAAACATCTTTTTGTTTCTAGCATACCATTTTTCATATCCATTATCTTCTTCTATCGAAGGCTTCACCTTCCCACGATGTAGAACAATTTTTCTCTTTCTTTAATGTGCATCTACCTTAATTGTTACCATACATCATAATTGGATTCATTTGAAATAATGTGTATGTTAAACTACTAGTGTAATTGGTTTCTCTATCATCTCTCCAATTAAGATCTCCAAGACCTTAGAGAAAATAATTCTAACCTCTCGTATCAATTTGAAAAATAAAACACATTTAATAATTTCCATTCATATATTTTTGTATACAAATACTCTATTTTTACAATATTTTATTCTTACAACTAATGATTGAATTAAGAAACAATAGCTTTCAGTTTTTTAAAGAGTTGATGCCTATAGTTGTGAAAATATTTACAATAGTGTCACCAGTGACATCTTTGAAAATATTTGCACAACTATATGCTTTAGTTCTTTAAAGAAATTAAGCCTATACTAGTATAGACTTCAATTATTTTATAATCGAATTGTGCGAATAATTTAAAAAATATCACCGCATTTTGAAAGACTTCATTTTTTCATGAAACCGAAGTCTATACACTAATGCAGGAAAGGGTTTTGGTCACGGTTATTTTGACCATTTCTCTTCGATTTAAGAACCGAGGCATATCCAACAGAGGTAAAAAGGGGTGACCTTTCTGCTTCAATTGTGAACCGAGGCATGAAATTGAGCATTACTGCCTAGTTTTGGAGGCAATCGAGATATAACAGTCATTAAAAATTTAAAAAAAAAAGTAGAATCAGAAACTCTAGAGCTTCCACTATCTGCAATCCCACAACCACTGTGTTGCCACCATCTCCACCTCGCGGCACCAGATATGTTCAGACCAGTATGTCAACAATGCACCTACAATCACCATGCCTAAACGCAAAACGCTTAACGTTGCATCTGTTTGAAGCAAAAACTGATGGTGCAGGCATATTCAACCAAAAACGAAGAAAAAGGCAATAGAATACCGCAAAATAGTGGGATTAAACGTTGGACAACAAGGGCAACAAAGTGGTGATTCGTTAGTGACGCAACTGGTACGAAACTGGTGCAGAGGTGTTGCAGCACAATGAACTCACGATGATTTCGAACAAGGGAACGCTACTTCACGAGGAAGAAGAACGAAGAACAATGCAATCTGAGTTGAATTGGGGATTTTTAACCTAACTTTTTGCCTTAATTATTCGAGCAATTAAGGCATAAAGTCTAATTTTGCCTTAGTTCTAAGGAAGATTGAGGCATAAAGTTCAATTTTGACCATTCTCCCTATGTTTTGAGACCACTTGACACCATATATCTCGAATAGAATACCTAAAACATGTTAGCTTTATGCCTCAGGTGACATGCAACTGAGGCAAAATAGCTTTTATGCCTCAATTTGGAGGGAATCGAGGCCCAATCCCTCTGAATTCAAATAAAAAATTTCAAAGAGTGCAAATTTAAAAAAAAAATTGGAGACATTATGCCTCGGTTATGTTAGAACTGAGGCAAAAAACCCTTTATGCCTTGGCTTTTATCGAAACATAAATGTTCGCTAAAATTGTAAAAATGTCACCACATCTATATATGTTTATGTTAAATAAAGACATTGTAAAAACTCAAATATGCGCAATTGATTAAGTGATTTCAATATATTTTCTTCACTAATAATTAGATAATTTTTTCTTACATTCCAGAAAAATAGTACCATTAAATAATAATTGAATTTGTAAGGCTGAATTATAATAAATATTAGTCTCATTATCTCTTTTATTTGACTCCAAAGAATTATGTGTGTTCAAGTGATCATACGACCAATGAGTCAATAACGTTAAATACATCAACGTCTTAACATTGTTATTAAAGAAAATGATTTCTAATTATATAAGTTGTTTTATCAATCGGAACGACCTAAATTAAAATCTCCAAATATTTAAGAACAAAAAAAATTCTTCGGAACAAAAATTAAGAATACTTATATGAAACTTTTAGGTTTACCTATGTGACACAAATCTTTAGTAATTTTTGAAATTCAGTTGTTAACCCTATGAGGTCTTTATGTTTCAATCTAGTCATGGTAAAATCTCCATTCTTTGATTTTAATATCTACTAAAAGTTTAAATTATATATGTTGTATTCCTTGATTAAATTTTATCATTCTTTAATCATTTCAAAACTTTTAATATCTTTCTTTTCTCACTTCATCTCACAAATATAAAAAAATCTAAAACAGTTGATTAACTAAAAGAAATTATTTGGCCCTAATAATAATAATAATAATAATAATAATAATAATAATAAAAATCCCTTACAACTTGCCGATGGACAAGAGTAGGTAGGACCCATCACCCCTTAAAGACCGGCCACCGTATATCTTGCTTTCTGTTGCTTTTATCCCAATCTTTTCAGTTTTCTACGTAAACAAACCCTTTTGCGTCTATCCTTTCCCTTTCATTTTCCTTACCTTTTCAAATTTTCAGTACTTATTTCTATGAAAAATATATAATAAATAGAATCTCACTTAATCCTAGAGCTTATTATTTTAAACAGTGTGTGGATTGGACCTTAAGTTAAGGTATTCTTTCTTACGTATTTTTTGGCAGTCAAAATTTGTGTACTACGTACGTACATTAATTAATCACGTGGGTGGTATGTTTATGTGTTCAAAATTAAGTTTTTTTTTTCTTTTCTTTAAAGATGTTGAAAATGACACTGAATTTATGAAAGAACTACCAAAATATATCCTCTTCTGCAAAACTGTCTCTTCAGTACAAAATAATAAAAGAGAAAAGGAGGAGAGAAAGAAGAAACCAAATGAAAAAATAAATAAATTAGAAAGGTTGTAAAGATAGTGATGTAAAGAATCTAAGAACAATTGGATGACGAACGTATGTGTTACGCATGATGTAAAATTAGATTATTTTCCTAATTAGTTACCTATGATTAATTATAACTAAAATAATTTTTTATTAAGATATGTTTGTTCAAACAGGGTTTTAAAATTATTAATTTTATTTCAGTATATAAAAGGTAAATTTTTTATTTACAAAATTATGAAAAAATCCTGCATATTGTTATTTTGGAAGATACAATAATTAATGAAAATTTTGTAATTAACTAAGCTGTGTTTGTTTGGTACGATAAATTTAACGGAGAGTGTGAAGATGAATTAAGTCGATGAATATGTGTAGTTTTTTAATGGATTTAAAAGATAAAATAAGTGAACTTGAAAATAAATTTTGTGAAAGTTAGTGAGTAATTTGAGTGATGTGATAGATTAAAAAAATGTTTTAATAGAAAATTTGAAGATTACTAAAATACCCTTGATGGTAAAAATATATAAAATGATTTCTTATATATATTACTTTTATTATTTAGTTATATTTAATTACTATATATACAATTTGATATATTAATATTATATATATATATATATATATATATATATATATATATATTTTTTTTTTTTATATATATATATATATATTTTT
>Ga0209589_1009552_pt1 | contig 14586 bp, 4 predicted proteins | sample CowpeawhiteBW_FD_187525 | JGI IMG/M metagenome (GOLD analysis project Ga0209589, IMG submission 187525) | Root nodule microbial communities of legume samples collected from California USA - Cow pea white BW (SPAdes) (version 2) | ecosystem: Host-associated > Plants > Roots > Nodule | place: USA... | reverse complement strand
AGACGGAAGTAGCTAGGTTAGAAAAGTTGAAATCAAGCAAGATGAAAGAGCTTGTATTAAAGAAGAGAACAGAGCTGGAGGAGATTTGTCGAAAGACTCATTTGATTCCAGAAATAGATAATGCAGTGGAATATGCTGTTGACGCCATAGAATCTGGTAACTTTCTACTTTCTACCAAGTTGACTGCAATTATTTTCTCTGCGAAAGACTTATTTTCCTTTTTTGTGCAGGTTCTGTGGACCCTGCTTGTGTGCTCGAACAAATTGAACTTCAGGTTGCCCAAGTCAAAGAAGAAGCTTTTAGCCGAAAAGAGATACTTGAAAGGGTTGAGAAATGGTTGGCAGCATGCGATGAAGAGTCTTGGCTTGAGGAATACAACAGGGTTAGTAATTTGTAACCTGCTTCAACATTGCCAAATTTGACCCACTTTTTATTCATAGCTACATTTTACAATTTAACTATGTATTTTGTTTTGTTTATCCTCCAGGATGATAATCGATACAATGCTGGGAGAGGTGCTCATCTTACTCTCAAGCGAGCTGAGAAAGCTCGTGCCTTGGTGAACAAAATTCCAGGTACACAATAGATACCATATTTGTCATGATTGTCTTATTTGTCACGTTATGGCTTAATTTATGCAACTTCAAACTGAATCACGGACTGGCATAATATTATACCGGACTACGTATTAAATTGTAGTGTAGTGTAAGTCAGACCAAAGTTTTCATGGAGCGTCATCAAAGGTGCCAATTTGGACGTGAAGATATTGCTTGCGAGTTCCATAAGCAATTATGGAGTAATGAGCGCTAGTTTAGTTATTTTTTTGGTTTGACATTTTTTCTTCAAGCTAAACTATAATCGTCTTTCAACTTCATTTCTCTGCCGAGCCATTTGATTCTGTTTGTTGGATGACTTCTTTCTTTTTCCTGGATCTGTGTTTGTGTATAATTTAAAAATGGCCTCTCTCTTTTCGTGTAGCAATGGTGGATGGTCTGACTTCCAAAACTATTGCATGGGAGAAGGAAAAAGGAATTGAATTCACATATGATGGTGTAAGTGCTCTGTTCAAGAAGCTAGTTCTTAATGGTTTTTTAGATATATGCATGGCGGGCGGTGAGGAGTGAATTAAATACTAGTTTCTTTTTAGTTGGTTGTTCAAGCAAATCTGCTTCAAAATACCATTCTGTTTGTGGTTTCCAGATTCGTCTACTTTCCATGCTTGAAGAATACACTATATTACGCCAAGAGAAAGAGCAAGAACGCCGTAGGCAGCGGGTAATGTCTTCCAATTGCATTCCAGATAGATTTTCAAGTCATAAAACCTTTAATATTGTCTCTAGCTCTCAGTGTTTTGAAACCCTGAGCAACATTTTTTTTTTTACTTCGTATATTATTCAAGAAATAGATGTTTCATATAATTTAACAAAACTTATTAAAATGCTAATTTTTTGTTTCAGGATTTGAAGAAACTCCAGGGACAAATGATAGCGGAACAGGAGGCACTATATGGGTCAAAACCAAGCCCTTCAAAGCCCCAGAGTGTGAAAAAGGGGCCTAGGATGTCAACTGGAGGATCAACTAGTAGGAGAGTCTCGCTTGGGGGAGCAATGCTTCAAACTCCAAAGCCTGATTCAAAAGCTACTCACGCACGTGCCATGAGAAAGACTGACAAAGGGCACCAAATTGAGCATTTAAATTACCTGGATGATGGCATTTCAGGTTTATCAGCAGGTACTTTCATTAATCTATACTAAGAAACATAAACAGTATCAAACTTTTACCCAACTTGTCCCCAAAAGCCTGGCTCAAAATTGTCGGTCCATTTATTCCTCTATTTTAGTAGAAAAATGCTCCATCGGATTCAGTACACTTCTTGATCTGTTTGAGTTTCTTTCTTGTTTGATATTAAAGAAGGAAGTCAGAACAACATCACAGCCGGTAGATTTTCCCTTGATTTATTGATTTATTCCTGTCTTATACGGCACTGCTCATTACTGCCCTTATGTTTTGTCTTTCGTACCAAGTTGCACAAACATTCTACATGATGTATCCATTCATTTGTAAATTGTAACTCATGAACTTGTTTAGAATTAATTGTTTCTTTCCCTGTGTTGAGCAGCTAGACGAGGGCTGGATATTGCTGGCGTTCCTGTTAAAAAACACTCATTTGGTGCTGGGACTTCAATCATAGAATCTCCTCTGACACGACAACCTTTTTCTCCTATCTCTTCTAACAATGTAGCTTCAAAAGCTAATGTGGCAAATTCTACAGATGACTATAAACCGGGTGAGAAGTTGCAGAGAACACTGTCGCTTAACAATGTACCATTCACTACTCCCTCCAAGACAGCTACTAGTTTGGTAGATGAAGAGAATAGAACTCCAAAGACAATGCCTATTCCTTTCCCCGCTACCCCATCCACAGTATCAGTTCCAATGAGTATGGCTATGACTCCAGTTCCTTCATCAATTATAAAGAACATAAATTTGAATTCAACTCTCACAACCACAGCAGTTCCGTATGGAAATGACTTGGTTCAAGAGATTGAATATTCCTTTGAGGAAAAAAGGCTTGCTTATATGATGTTAGCATGATTGTTTCTTAGGTGTTTCATTTTACTTCCTGTGATGGATTAATCACAAGTCAATTGTAATTGGCTTCCTGATTGTGGTGTACATTTGGAGAAGTGGAACAGATGTACTAATTTGAGATTTTTTTGCGGTCTCATTGTCATTTAGTTTTCTTCATTGCAAAGATTATTATTAGCACTTTGAATTCAAAATATTTCATGATGAAATATAGCATTTACTTGCCTTATTGTAATTCTCTTGGGTGATTAAAATTTGAATGGGGGAGCTTTGATTGACAAGGGGTGATATAGGTGTTTGGGAAGATGTGTCCGGTGCAAGTTAACTGGTATCATATCATTCTCTAGCTTTTTCTTTTTGTCTTGCCACTTTCTCGACTTGTATCATCAAAATTATTTATTATTGACTTCATTCAATGCTGATTATAATGCCATCGAACATATTCATTTTTCCTGGGCTTTTCATTTGTCGCCTTGAAAGCTATGTAAAGTCATCATATTAGACAACTCCTTAAATTATTGAACAGAAAATAATGTGTGGACATAAATAAAATCGTATGGATTTTTCGGTGATTTGCACACATAAAATTTGTTAATGAATTTAGGAAAAGATTCTCCAATAAAATATCATTTCAGTTTTCCAAATTAGTAAAATCCTTCCACTTATTTTTGGTGTTCTTTTGCTGGCACATAAGTTAGTGATTAAATCTAAGTCAATATTTGATAATAATAATTATTATTATGATGGTTAATTAAGTTTTAAGTCTAGCATAAACATTACTATTTTTAATTGATTTTCTGTTAAAAGTTGTTGTTTGTTCAATATTTAAAATAATCTTCAATTGGATTTGTGGTTTAATTTCTTTTTATTTTTATTTTTGTTAATTGAGTGGCATGATTACTACATAAAAAATTATAAGTTTTTGTGATTAAAATAAAATAATATTATTATTAATATAAAATGATAATTAACTTTAACTTTTTTAATATTATTTTATATTAACGACAAAATATCACATATCATAGTATTTAACAATAATGTCATTTAATTAGTGACGAAAAAAAATTAAATGATAGATAATCAATTGAAAAATGTAAAAGTGATAGAAAAAAAATTCATAAAAACTTAAATAAAAATACACACATTTATGAAAAAATTAAAAATTAATTAAATCTAATAATGGTACTTATTATTATTATTTATTGCAGTTCTACTATTATAATCACTACAACTTTGATTAAGTTTGAAAATTAAATTTCATATATGTTTTCTTTGTTGTAAAAAATGACACTTGGTTACGATAATTGGCCAAAAGTATTAATATTTTAGAAATGAATTTAAATACGTTTCTACTCTTCAAAATTGAGGAAAATTTGCTCATAATTCCATAAATTTTTTTATAATTTTTAAATATATTTTTTTAGTTCTTTTGTCCCGTAAAAATCTGTCTATATTACTAACAATTAAATTTATTTATATGATAATTTATTCTGATATTTGTATATTTATCATTAAACATATTTTATTTTCAAATGATGTTTAGCACGGCCTACTAAAAAAAAAGTTTTGAATTTTGAAGGATAAAAATAATTTAAATTAAATTTGATAAGCTAAAACTACATTTAAGTCTTAATAATGATAATTAGGTATGAGTAAACATGTCTTAATCTCCTTGATCTGTTAGATCATCCAATATGGGTGGGGTTGGGTTTAAAGTTTCAACTCATCTCATCTTTGTCATCTGATCCATGAAATTGACAAGTAAAGACGAGAACGAGACAAATCGACAAACTAGTCCATTTTCTCTAAATAAAAATAATTAAAAAGTTAATTTTTGTATATTATATTTGTTGAAGAATGTGAATATATAATAATATTGTAACTTAAATAATTGTATTTGATTAGAGACATTAGCTAATCAATTAAAACTTAAAAAATATTTATAGTATACTTTTAATATATATATATATATATATAACAAATTTTAAAATTATAAAATTAAAAAAAAAAGTATAAAAGGTTGATGGCCTAGTTCGCTTGCTTGCTAGCTCGTTCTTTATAAACACAACTTATTTGTGTCTGGATTGAGACATGAATTTAGGATAGTGAATTTGAGTTGATTTGTAGGTGAAGAAAAGGTTGTTTAGATTAAGAGGAAAATGATGTGATTTGAGTGAATTTAAGATGAAAGATCGTGAGAATTTTTGTATGATGTGTAGAGATGTCAAAATGGGTTCCAACTTGAGTCAACTCAACTCATCATGAATTTGAGCAAGGTTGAGTTGAAAAAAATTCAAATTTTTCAAAAGTGGCTTCAATTGAACCTAGCTTACTTAACCCACCAACATTTTTACATTTTTTTTATTATAATTATTTATTACTCCTACTTATATAGGTTCATAATTTCATATTTTTAAATGCTAGAATGTTGCTCAATAATTTTTAAATAGTTTGAATGTTTAATTAATTTTAAGGGTGGGCAAAAAATCCAATTTTTATGATCCAATCCATTTTTTCTATGATCCAATCCATTTAATATTCATTCTATTAAAAATCCAATCCATTTAAAATCCATTTTATTGTATATGGATATCAATCTAATCTACATTTTATATATTTTATGGATTGGATATCCATTCTTGAAATCTAGATTTTCAAAATGGATAATCCAAAATATCCAATCCAAATTTTCACTTTATATTTTTTGTTAGGTTAGGCTAAAGGTTGAGACAGACTAGCCCAAATTTAGTCATATTTGATTGAGTTGGCGTGACCCTGTACAAAATTTGGCCGAATTAGGCCAAATTCTGTCAAGTCAGTCCCGATCGAGATTTGACCATATTGGTCCTGGACAAAATTTGGAAGTATTCGGCCAAATCTGTCAAATTTTTTGGTGTCAGCCCTATGGACACAAATTTGGATCCACATCCATTATTTTGATCCAAAATGGATGTGGATTAGATTTTTGATAGGACTGACACCATAGAATTTGGCAGATTTTTTGTCAAGACCAACGAGGCCAAATTTCAGCATGGGATGAACTTGGATAACATTCGAACGAATTTCGGTCGGGGACGTCGTGACCAAATTTGGGCTAAGGTCGACTCGACAAAATTTCAGTCGAGATCGACTTGACTGGATTCGATTGAATTTCGGCCAGGCCGATTTTTCCTAATATGACCAAATTTTGGCCAGAGCCGACTTGGCCAAATATGGCCACATTTGGGCCAGGGCCTGATCAGTCAAATTTCGGTCAGGGTTGACTCCATTAAATTCGTCGGCCGGGACCAACTTGACTGAACATGACCAATTTTCGATCACAGCCGACTAAGTTGAATATAGTCAAATTTCGTTTACTCGACCGAATAAGGCAAAATTTGGGCTAGTGTCGACTCGACCAAATTTTGGTCATGACCAACTCGACTGAATTTGGCCAAATTTAGGTCAGGACCGACTCGCTTAAATATGGCCAAATTTCGGTCGCGATTGACTCTGCCAAATGCGACCAAATTCAGGCCAGGACCAACTCGGTCAAATTTTGGTCGAGGCCAACACGACTGAATTTTGACGGGAGCTGACTCGACTGAATTTGGCTGAATTTCGGTCGTGGCCGACTCAGTTGAATACGGCCAAATTTCGATCGTGACTGACTCATTTGAATACGGCCAAATTTCACCCTAGGTCGTCTCAGCCAAATACAACCAAATTTGGGTCAAGGTCGACTCGGCCAAATCTCAATCGGGGCCAACTCGATTAAATTCGACCAAATTTTGACTGAAGTCAACTAGGCTGAATACAACCAAATTTTGGTCATGACCAACTCGACTGAATTTGGTCAAATTTAGGTCAGGACCGACTCGCTTAAATATGGCCAAATTTCGGTCGCGATTGACTCTGCCAAATGCGACCAAATTCAGGCCAGGACCAACTCGGTCAAATTTTGGTCGAGGCCAACACGACTGAATTTTGACGGGAGCTGACTCGACAGAATTTGGCTGAATTTCGGTCGTGGCCGACTCAGTTGAATACGGCCAAATTTCGATCGTGACCGACTCATTTGAATACGGCCAAATTTCACCCTAAGTCGTCTCAGCCAAATACAACCAAATTTGGGTCAAGGTCGACTCGGCCAAATCTCAATCGGGGCCAACTTGATTAAATTCGACCAAATTTTGACTGAAGTCAACTAGGCTGAATACAACCAAATTTTGGTCGCAGTTGTCTCGGCCGAATACGGTCAAAATTTTGTCTAGGTCAACTCAGGCCAATGCAATCAAATTTGGGTCGGGGTGAACTCAATTGAATACTTCCAAATTTTGTCCAGGACCAACTGGGCCAAATTTCGATCGAGACCGACTTGACAGACTTCAGCCAATTTTTGTATAGGGTCACGCCAACTCAATCAAATACGACTAAATTTGGACTAGTCGGTCTCAACTTTTACCCTAACCTAACCAAAAATATAAACTAAAAATTTGGATTGGATATTTTGGATTATCCATTTTGAAAATCTAGATTTAGATAATGGATATCCAATTCACAAAATATATAAAATATATATCAGATTGATATCCATATCCAATAAAATAGATTTTAAATGGATTGAATTTTTAATAAAATAGATATTAAATAGATTAGATCATAGAAAAAATAGATTGGATTATAAAAAATGGATTTTTTGTCCACCCTTGATTAGAATTTTGTGACACATCTCTTCGCATATTGAAAGTCAGAACAGAAAACCAATAAAAAAATATTGTCTGCCAACATCTAAACACTTTTTCTAAAATCATTCCATGTAATGATAGCAAGCATCTGTAAAAAATATTGTCTCGGCCGAATACAGTCAAAATTTTGTCTAGGTCAACTCAGGCCAATGCAATCAAATTTGGGTCGGGGTGAACTCAATTGAATACTTCTAAATTTTGTCCAGGACCAACTGGGCCAAATTTCGATCGAGACCGACTTGACAGACTTCAGCCAATTTTTGTATAGGATCACGCCAACTTAATCAAATATGACTAAATTTGGACTAGTCGGTCTCAACTTTTACCCTAACCTAACCAAAAATATAAACTAAAAATTTGGATTGGATATTTTGGATTATCCATTTTGAAAATCTAGATTTAGATAATGGATATCCAATTCACAAAATATATAAAATATATATCAGATTGATATCCATATCCAATAAAATAGATTTTAAATGGATTGAATTTTTAATAAAATAGATATTAAATAGATTAGATCATAGAAAAAATAGATTGGATTATAAAAAATGGATTTTTTGTCCACCCTTGATTAGATTTTGTGACACATCTCTTCGCATATTGAAAGTCAGAACAGAAAACCAATAAAAAAATATTGTCTGCCAACATCTAAACACTTTTCTAAAATCATTCCATGTAATGATAGCAGGCATCTGCAAAAGCTTCAAATTATTGTTGTTGCATAAGGTTAGCTTTCCTATTTCCGGTAAAATAATGTTTTTTCTCTTCTTTCGATCAATAAGAAACTTGAAGAAGGATAAACAACAAAGAAGAATCTTAGCTACATACTGCAACCAGTAAACCAAAACACAATTATTTTACGAAAGAATAAAGTATTTCAGTGCAATAATGTGAGACGTGGGACGTGGGACGTGTTACATGAGACGTAAAAGGTGAGACGTGGCGTGATACGTGGGACTTGGGACGTGCGACATGAGACGTGATACGTAGGACGTGGGACGTAGGGCATAAAACGTGAGACGTGAGACGACATAGAACATAAGATGTGAGACGTGCGACAGCGTGAGATGTAGGACGAGAGATTAGAGACGTGAGACGTGGGACATGGAACATAAGAAGTGAGACGTGAGACTTGGAACGTGGGACGTGAAATGTGAGACGTGGGACGTGAAACGTAAGATGTGAGACGTGACACGTGGAACGTTGGACGTCAGACGTGAGACATGATACGTGAGACGTGAGACGAGACACGTGGAATGTGAAACGTGAGACGAGGGAGGTGGTACGTGGGACGTGAGACATGGAACGTGGGAGACGTGAGACGTTAAATGTGGGACATGAGACGTGAGACGTGGGATATGGGACGTGAGACATGAGACGAGGGAAGTGAGACGAGAGACGTGAGATGTGAGACGTGAAATGTGGGACGTGGAACGTGGAACGAGAGACGTGAGACGTGGAACGTGGAACGAGAGACGTGAGACGTGGAACATGGGACGTGGGACGTGGAACGTGAGAGACGTGAGACGGGAGACGTGAGATGTGACACGGGGAATGTGAGACGTGACACGTGACACGTGGGACGTGGAAGGTGGGACGTGAGACGTGAGACATGACACGAGAGACGTGAGACGAGATACGTAAGACGTTGGACGTGTAATGTGAGACGTGGGACGTGAGACGTGGAACATGGAACGTGGAACGTCAGACGTGGAACGTGGGACGTGGGACGTGAGACGTGGAACGTGAGACATGAGAGACGTGGGACGTGAGACGTGGGACGTGGGACGTGAGACGTGAAACGTGGGACGTGAGACGTGGAACGTGAGACGTGGAACGTGAGACGTGAGAGACGTGGGACGTTGGACGTGGGACGTGGAACGTGAAACGTGGGACATGGGACGTGGGACGTGAAAGACGTGTGACGTGCAACGTGCAACGTACGACGTGCGATGCGATGTGCAACGTGTGACGTTAGACTTAAAATTTAATTGAAAATTTTAGAAGTTTAATAAAAGAATTGTTATTATATCTATAAATTTGTACTAACAAATTTAAATTATACTCTTGTAAAAAATGTATTAATAAACAGAGATGAAATACATATAAAATTAAAAGAATAAAAATAAGAGGGTAAAAGTAATAATTAATGTTTATTTAACACATAAAAAATAAAAATTATGAGGATAACAACAATAATTTATATTTATCGAACTCTTAAATGAGCGGAAGGAAGCAGAGGCTGATTTGAAAAGTTAAACTAAGGATGAGCAAAAAATCTAATTTTCATGATCCAATCCATTTTTGTTATGATCCAATCCATTTAATATTCATTTTATTAAAAATTCAATCCATTTTATTGGATTTGGATATCAATCTGATCTACATTTTATATATTTTATGGATTATATATTCATACTCTAAATCTAGATTTTCAAAATGGATAATCCAAAATATCCAATCCAATTTTTTAGTTTATATTTTTGGTTAGGTTAGGCTAAAGGTTGAGACAGACTAGCCCAAATTTAGTCGTATTTGATTGAGTTGGCGTGACCCTGTACAAAATTTGGCTGAATTAGGCCAAATTCTGTCAAGTCAGTCCCGATCGAAATTTGGCTCAGCTGGTCGTGGATAAAATTTGGAAGTATTCAGTTGAGTTCACCCCGACCCAAATTTGACTGCATTGGGCTAAGTCGACCTAGAATAAATTTGACCGTATTCGACTGAGACAACCGCGACAAAAATTTGGCTGTATTTAGCCTAGTTGGCTCCAGTCAAAATTCGGTCAAATTCAATCGAGTTGGCCCCGATTGAGATTTGACCGAGTCGGTCCTGGCCCAAATTTGGTCGTATTCGACTGAAACGACCTAGGGTGAAATTTGACTGTATTCAAATGAGTCGGTCATGATCGAAATTTGGCCGTATTCAACTTAGTCGGCCACGACCGAAATTTGGCCAAATTCAGTCGAGTCAGCTCCGGTCAAAATTCGGTCGTGTTTGCCTCGACTAAAATTTGACCGAGTTGGTCCTGGCCTGAATTTGGTTGTATTAGGCAGAGTCTATCGCGACCGAAATTTGGTCATATTTAGGCGAGTCGGTCCTGACCTAAATTTGGCCAAATTCAGTCGAGTTGGTCATGACAAAATTTGGTCGAGTTGGCACTAGCCCAAATTTAGTCGTATTCGGTCGAGTAAGTCCTTAACAAAATTTGACTATATTCAGCTTAATCGGTTGTGATCGAAAATTGGCCATATTTAGTCAAGTCGGTCCCGACCGACGAATTTAGTGGAGTCAACTCTGATCAAAATTTGACTGATCAGGCCCTGACCCAAATGTGGCCATATTTGGCCAAGTCGGCTCTGGTCAAAATTTCGTCGTATTAGGCAAAATCGGCTCTGGCTGAAATTTAGTCGAATCCAGTCAAGTCGATCTCGACTGAAATTTTGTCAAGTCGACTTTGGCCCAAATTTGGTCACGTCGTCCTCGACCGAAATTCGTTCGAAAGTCATCCAAGTTCATCCCATGCTGAAATTTGGCCTCGTTGACCCCGACAAAAAATATGTCAAATTCTATGGTGTGAGTCCTATGGACACAAGTTTTAAAAAATTTAATTTGAATTTATTTTATGAAAAATGAATTTTGGATTTTGAACTTGATCCAAATATTTAAATCTAGATTTAAACTTGATCTAAATATTTGGATCTGGATTTAAAAAAAATCCAATCTACTTTTTTTGAAAAAACGGATTTGGATCGAAAATCTAATCCAATTATTTGGATCTAAAATGGATGTTGATTGGATCATTAAAAATCAAATCCATGATCACCCCTAATTAATTTGATTCTCAAGTTATATACATTGATACTTTACTTTTTAACTATTTTCTTGATACTAAATTTCTCAAACAACAATCTTATGAACAAACTTTTCTAAATTAGCATGACAAAAATGTGTAGTTTTTTCATTTATAGTTTGTTGAATAACATGACTAAAACTGTGTAATATTAGCCGTGTTTTCTTTGACTATATGGACACTTTATTGGAAACAATTTATCATAGATTAGTGGTGAGCATGATGAAGACATTAGTTCTTGATTTTATTGTGATTTTCATCTCATGAATTGTTTTAAAAATTATTTAAATATTTGAATACCTATAAATAAATAAATAATTATATTTTATTTGTTTTATGTGGGTTGGTCAGCGAACTCACTTAACCTACCAACCCGTGGTGGGTTGAGCTGAGTTGCAAAATTTATGGCTCACCATAAAGTAAGTCGGGTTAAGCTCACTCATTTTTAACCTGATTTTTGGTACGTCAACCCGTGTGAGTCAGATTGGCTCACTTTGACATGTCTAATTATATGATATGTATGATAGATTAAAATAATGTTTTAATAGATAAAATTAAGTTATTACAATTTTATCCTTAAGAATAATGTAATACAAATTTAAATGTAAATAGTAAAAATTATGTTACAATATGTAAATTGTTATTTAAAATTACAAAAATATAATTTGTTATTATTTTTCTGTAATTATATTATTTCTATGTTAATAATAATAATGATTATTTTATTATATTATACTATTTTATTAGTTATGGTAATCTTTGTCGATATTTTATTATATTTTAACATGTTTTTTTGCTGCTATTTTGCAAAGAAAGTTAGTAATGAAAGATCCGTCTCGTTTTTTGTTTTTAATTAACTTTTTTTTATTATTTTTTGTGCTTTCTAGTTGTTTGTTCATTTTGCATTTGTATGAACAAATTTGTCCCTTGAACCAAATAGAGTGTTACGGTTTTTAGTCTTCCCTTCTATGATAGGTCAACCCTTATTGTCGCATTTTTAATGAGTAAAAGCAAAGCAAAACAGCTTATTTTCTCATCTTAATAATAATGGGATTAAATATGATCTTATCCTCTCAATTTTGACATTGATATGAAATTGAAATTAGTTCATATTTGAAACTTTAATTCATTTTATACTCAGACTATAAAAATAAATAGAAATAATTCTTTTAACTTAATTACGTTAAATTATTTCAGTGTGTTAAATGTGTTTCATTCTAATATTTAACTTGTTTATATTATTTAACATGTTTTTACTTTAGTATTATATTGTAACACGAGATATATATATATATATAATTTAATTAAAATAACTTTATTTATTATTTTGTAAAATTTGACAAAATGTATCAAAATTTCATTGATATAACATGCATTAGTTTTCACTCAGTTAAATTTTTGTCCAACAATTATTTGTTAAAATAATATTTATGAATATTATAAAATACACATTTATGAAGGAGTTGAATATATTAAATTATAAATAAAAAATACTTTTATAAAATATTGTTGATGCATTTTGGAATTGGAAGCATCTTTTAGTTTATAGTTATTTTATAAAATAACTGTATATATATGTATAGATAATTTTTATAATATTGAAACTTAATTATATTTAATAAAATTTCAAGTCTCTAATAAATAAAGTAATTTAAACCAAAATTTTATTTATTTATTAAGTGTTTGAATTTTTTATATTTTCTATTGAGTACATGTGTTTATGACATGATTGGTTTATTATTTGGTCTACTTTGATTCATATTAAAAAAAATAACTTTTATAATTAATTTAAAAATGATATTATTTTTAATATAAAATGGTAATAAATTTTACTAATTTCATTAAAAGTATGTTAAAAATATTATATTTTTATTTTATGTTTTCATCTTATTATGTAATCGGTAAAAGATAATTCGACCATTGATACAACAAATAAACTACCTATATAGATATACACGACTTATTAATTAAATTGAAATTAAATAACAATTTTCAATTTCTATTGGGTTAAATAGCTTTTTGTTTCAACATATATCACTTTATTTTAAAGTTTTCTATGTACAAGTTTTATTTTACTTTTCTTTAAAACGTAAGATCTAAAAACATCACTTTCACGATGGTAAGACATATAGTGTTTGTACATTTAATTTATAAATATTTATAAAAGAGATTACACGATACGGTATATTATTAAAAAAATGCAGGAGATAAAGTTAAGGTATTTTAAAATTGACATATTAATACCACCAAACGCGTAGATCAAACCAAACAACTTATTATTTTTCCCAATAAACCCTTTTTAATTAATTTTACAAAAATAAAGACAGTGGCAAAATAATTATTACCTGTTTACTGCAATAGGTAGGTCAGAAATCGGCTTTCCAAGAGTCAATTTCTGTGAGACAGAATGATTTCCAGGTGACATAAAACATAATGGAATTTCACTCCTACATTGATTAAATTTTGACATGTTTATTTAGTTTAAAATTTCTTAAATCTACTTTTATTTTAAATATTAATCTAAAATATGTATATAAAATATTAAAGTATATTAGTTTACAATATTGAAAATTTTCGTCTTCTTATATTAAATTTAAAAATTACTAAATTATTTTTCATCAGTTTAAATAAAATTTAAAATATTAATATTAATTATAGAATTACATGATATTAAAAAAAATAATATATGCAAAGTATTAATATTAAATTTAAATTAATAACTTAGATTATTTAATAAAAATTAATAATTTCATTATTTTTATAATAGAATAAATTAATATTTTCATTATAATTCATTGAAAAAAATTGGCTTTTATTAATAATTTAAATTGAATATTCTTAATAATATTATAAATATAGTATTATTTAAGAAATATAAATAAAAATATATTACATTTATAAATTTATAAATAACATTTGACTATATCAATAAATAGACATTATAAATTGATTGTTGTTATTAAGTTTAATTTATTATCATTAATAAACATAATAATTTACTATTATTTTTAATATATTATAATTAAATATATTATTCTTAATTAATATAAAATTAATTATAATTTTTAATATAATTTTTTTAAATAATTTATATTTATAATGAAAATAAATTTTAACAAATATATTATTAAGTTATATGAAAATATTTATTTTAAATTATTAGAATTTTTATGCTAACTTATGTTAAATTATTACAATATTTGAAATTAATTTACATTAAAAATTATATTTATTGTTTTATATTAAAGTAAATTTTATATTTTTCTGAAAATGTTAGAAGATAGAAAAAATCAGGGCAAAAAATAATTCTTGCAAAAACCGATTTCTATTCTGTTCTACAATGGTCCAAGTGATTTGAGAATATAAATAAGTTTCAAGGGAGGTTTTTTTTTTTTTTTAACACGAGCAATTATA
>Ga0209589_1009551_pt1 | contig 14586 bp, 6 predicted proteins | sample CowpeawhiteBW_FD_187525 | JGI IMG/M metagenome (GOLD analysis project Ga0209589, IMG submission 187525) | Root nodule microbial communities of legume samples collected from California USA - Cow pea white BW (SPAdes) (version 2) | ecosystem: Host-associated > Plants > Roots > Nodule | place: USA... | reverse complement strand
TTACAAAAAGACAATTTGTAACATTTTTTAATGGTTACAAAACAAGATTATTGGTAACATTTATTGAAATGTTAGAATATATATAGAGGTAACATTTTTTTTAAATGCTAGAAGATGTATTGGTAACATTTTCCAAGTGTTACAAAAAACTAAATTTGTAACATTTTTCTAATGTTAGTAAAGACACTAATTAGTAACATTTTTAAAATGATACTAAATATACATAAAAATGTTGCTAAAGCCTTTTTGTAACATGTACTATACACAACATGTGTATAAATGTTACCTTTGCAAATGGTAACATTTTTTTAGGTTTTAGCAACATTTTTTAAATGTTATTAAAATTCATATATCTAGTAGTGCCAGAATCATATTATTTTAATTATTTTTTATTTTTTATTTTTTAATTTAAAGTTCTTGTAGACATTATTATATTAGTAAATGGAGTGTCAAGGGTTGTATTTTCTAAAGAGTGTCAAAATATTATTTTTTTTTATAAATACAAACTTAACTCGGATAGTATTTGGGTTAAGATTAATTTAATTGTTTAAGATCAAATGTCAACCTTAATATTATACATAATTAAAATTGTAAAATAAACACAAAATTAAATCACAGTATATTTTAAAATAAATGGTATCCTTATGAATATAATAATATATCATTTGAATAAAAGCATCAATAGATAATTATTAAAAAACCTTATGATTTCGAATAATATAGGAATTTTAATCCATGACACAAATTGAATCTCTCATCAAAATACTTTTCACGAATTTTTAAAACCTAAAAAAGACAATTATATGCTTAAATAATCCGAAATAAATTTTAGTGGGAGTTATGGGCAATTATAATTAAAGTGATAAATATATCATATAGAACACATCAAATTGTAAATAAATAACATAAGAGAGATAAAAAAAAATTGTAAGAGTACTGAATAAAATTATACATACTTCTTATTTATTGTGTTTACAAAATTTGTAATTTTGTATTACTAACACGCTTTGACTTTTAAGGAGTTTTTTTTTTCCGGTGAGAAATAACAATCATCAGTGAATATCAAAATGGATGTAAAACAATTTTGAATGTCAAAATATCATTTTCAAACTATAAAAAAAAAAAAAATGAATGTCAAAATAGTATTGTCCTTCTTTTATTGCATAGCATAAGTAATTTTCATACGTATACTAATTAAGAATTACTTATCGCTACATATCATGATATTGATCAAATGTCTGCATATTAAGAATTGTTTTTCGTTAACATATCCTTCTAAGTTAATGAGAAATTTATTATCATAATAATCATTAAATGCTGATTAATTTAAATTATGTAAATTCAACTATTATTCTTAGGTTTAATAAAAATTCAAGTATATCTTACTGAGTAAGTGTTTAAAATATGTTTTTACTTTTATTTAAGTATTATGTTGTTTATTTGTTATCTAAAGTTTTTTTGTGTTGATTAGTGAACTGGGGGATATTAGAAAAATTTAATATTAGAAAAAAAGAAGATAAAAATAAGTATGATACCATCTAGTAATTACATAAATTAAATGACATCATATACAGAAAAAATAAAATAAAATATTTATTATGTAATCCAAAATTATAATAAATACTTAATTTAAAATATTCAAATTTATAAATTAGTTAAAATTTGATTAATTATTATTATTATTATTATTATTATTATTTTAATAAGAACGTGGAACAGTTGAACATCACATCCAAGTTAACGTGTTACTATTAATTAAATACTTAAAACTGTTTGACAAAAATATAAAATAAATTATATTTTAGGCTTCAACTATTCTGAGTTGTTGGACGGCGACATTATATATTAAGAAATTTAAGTGTTTATTACAACCAAAATAAAACTATTATTTTTTCTGTCATGTTTTAACTTGTAAGCATTACTTATGTTAAGGTCGTAACTTTCATATATACTGCGCACATATTAATTATTAATAATGTAGGAGTTAGCTTTATTATTTTCAGCATTAGAATATATTTTTATTCTCAATAAAAAAAATACTCCATTTAACTAACGTGGAAGTAATAAATTATTACTTCTACAGATATAAATCCACGTGAATTATTAAAAGTACGAACATCCTAATCAACCCAAAGTTTACTCCATTATTCTATTCGTATAATTTACATTAATTTAAAAGTTCTTTAATTGTATTTTACTTTTCTGTGTGAACATCTGTATTCTGAGCTTCTATTTGTTTACTTCAATTTAATTTTACAATTAAAAGCTTTGAAGTATATGCCCAGAAATTATAAAGAAACAACTAAAGAAAATTAAAAAATATAACGAGTCCCTTGCTTGCTGCTAAAGAATGCACCCAACATGTTTATTTCAATAAAATCCGGTCAGAGGATTATATGCAAAACAAGTTGGGTTTTTCAATTAACAAATTGGTAATTTTGCCCCAATACTTAGGCGTGGTTGAGTTTCAAAAAAATTATAAAAAAGACAGGTAACATATATTTACAAGAATACCTTTAAAATGAATAAGTCGTATTTATGAATAAGTCCTATTTGGAACATACTTTTAGTTTAAGTAAAATAGGAATTGTGCTTTAAAATATAATTTTTTTATTTAACTTTTTACATATATATATATATATATATATATATATATATATATATATATATATATATATATATATATATATATATATATATATATATATATATATATAAAGCTATGTACAAATGTACGACTTCTTTTTTCTTTCAAAAGACAAGTTTGTATAATGAGATTTCAATTAAATTTTTTATCTTTAAAATTCTTGTTTGCATGTACTACATTAGGTACTCTTTCATTGTTTGTTGTATTTTTTATTTTTTTTTAAATTTGGTTGTGTTGTATAATATTTTTGAAAATTCTTAGAAAATGGTTAGGAACAAAAGTTATCTTTGATCTTGAATATTTCATTGTTAAAATTTAAAGTTTATAAATTGAAAAATCTGATTTTTCAAGTTTCATTTCATAAAGATCATAATCTCTCCAAAATTATTTTTATGCATGAGTAAAGTATTATTGCTTGCATGTAACTTGATTAGGTTTAAGATGAATTTTCGATTGTCTATAATTGTCAAGATACGTTCAAATTAATGATTTGAATTTTATGTGTATTGGTATTGTATCTTGTGAGAGTGGAAGCTCTTTTGGAGGCAAGAGGCTTAATACAAGTAAGAAAAACTAGTTTAATTTTGATAGTATTATAGGGCAGAGGAATTGAATTTAGAAGTTGAATGGTCATACATTTTTGGATTTTATATAAGTTTGATGTGTTTTATTTAATTTAATATGTCTTAATTTAATTTGAGTGTCATATGTTGAGTATCCTCATAGTTTTAATTTATGATCAATTAGGTCAAATTGGTTCAACTTGATATTATTTGGACTAAGTATATCCTTTTTGGTACAATAATTGAAGAACAAAAAAATCAATCTGAACCAATTTGAACAATAAAAACTATTATAAAAATGCAATTTAGTCACCGATATTAACCACCAAAATAATTTAGTCGCAAATTGTGACTGAATTAGCCATCGATTTAACGATTGAATAAATGTACAATAATTTTTATTCCTATAGCCACTGAAATAATGACTAGATTTTTATTTCAATCCTTACAACCCAACAATACCATCCTATGCACCTAATTCATGAAATTTCAGGATAACATAGCAAACCACAACTTAATCAGGAAACCAAAGCACGAATCTTCACTATTCTCGCTTAGGCTAGAAGCCTTCGCCCAAGCGAGTATGTCTGTCTTGCTCAAGCTAGGCTCCCTCGCTTGAGCGAGTGAGTTATAGTGGTTCTCCGCAAGCTCTCGCTTAGGCGAGACCTTCTTGCTTGAGCGAGGTCCTCCTTCGCACAAAAAAATAGTCCCTCGCCTAGACGAGGATTCAAATAAAGAACGCGATTGATTTCTTCGAGTGCTCGCCTGGGCGAGCCGTTCTCGCTTGAGCGAGATAACGCGTCGCTCAACACCAGAGCTGGTTGCCTAAGCGAGACACTCGAGCATAATTATGGTTGATTCTCTGCTATTTTCACCTAGGCGAGACTTGCTCGCTTGAGCAAAAATAACAGATGTCTTCCCTGTTCACGCACACAATAACCAACAACAATACCAAACCACATTTTATACATTACCAAGTCGTTTATAACAGTGAGCAAAATTCATGACTATGATTTAAACCCAGTTGAACCCCCAAAACTTGGGATGGAACCATGAACAACCATACAATACGAAAACCCTCCATCATATTCACACAAGAGCATACGAGGTTTTTCAAACAACATCAAAAACAACAAACCTCTAATCCCATCACACAGAGCATGAAATTCATGGCATGCAAGTATAATATCATGAGAGCAGGACTCATAATCATAACATTTATCATTCAATTTACAAACATATGGACGCCGCCTAACCTGAATTCCTTTGCTTCAAATTGTAGACTTTGAGGGTTCTTCTTTGATTCCCTAGACCACCTAGCACTTTCACCCAATTTCGCTCCCACTAACACTCAATTCTCTCTACCCCCTATTTGAATTCGTGTTCTTTCTCTTATGCAGCAAAAGAGCCCCAAAAGCCCCCTTTGCTCCTTACGCTAGGTTTTCCTTTGCCCTTTCACATTCACGCCAAAGCTAAATTAAAATAAAGTTTAATTCAAGTCTATCAAGGTTTGAACACACAACCATCCAATCATCAAGTCAATGCACGACCATTATGCAAAATTCGTATTTCTTACTAATTCATAAAATTCTAAGATTAAGTAATCACTCATCATGATTCATTACATTATTAAAATAATATAATTACAACACTTAAATGGCATACATAAGACTCAAACCCAAGTCCTCTCACACAATCAAGTACTCTCAACCACTTGAGCTAGTACTTTTCCACGTCATATATGTCATAATTAAATTCCATAAAGGCTACTACTACCCACATTTATTAATTATTTATTTATTTAATTAATTAAATTTCACGGGCCTTACAACCACCACAACCACCCAACACCACCATCACCACCACATCCACCACCACCACCACCACAACCTCTACGACCACCATAACCAACACCATCACCACCACATCCACCACAACCACCTTCACCACCACCATCATCACCACAATCTCCACCACCACCATAACCAAATCACCACCACCACCACCACCATAACCAACATCACCACCACCACCATAACCAACATCACCACCACCAACACCACCATCAGCACCACATCCACCACCACCACCACAACCTCCATCACTACCATAACCAACATCACCACCACCACCACACCACTACCATTGCCACCACCACTACCACCATTGCCACCACCACCTTCATCACCAACATTACCACCACCACCACCACCGATTAGGAGAAATTGACAATTAGGTGAAAAAAATATTTTAAATTTAAATATTATAAAAAAAACATATTGGGACTAGATTTATTTGTGTTTACAAATTTAAGATGAATTTAAAATATTTGATTTTCCTTCATTTAAGTCATTATCCTCCATCTAGGTCTAATATAAACTAATTTACTGACCATGAAACATATTTACTATTATTACAATTCTTTCGTAAACATGTATTTATTATATTATGATTGCTTTTTTTTCAATTTCTCACTAAGATATTTTGATTTTAAATTTTATTATTGAACTAATGACAATAAATAAATTGGTGATTTTTTATTTAAAAAGTTAAAATTAATATATAATTAGATTAAATTCATAAGAAGTAAATTTTATATTAATATATTGTAGTTAATTAAATTATTTAGTTTCATAATTTCAAATTCCCACTAAAACTTTTAAATTTTTTGTCTTACATTCTTCGCAGTTTATTGTTAGCTCCAAATTTTGGATTTTATTATTTGCTCAAAATCCATTTTTCTCTTCTTTTATTTTCTTTAATCTTTCTCTTATTCACCATACACATATTTCATTCTTCAACAATTTTTCATTCAAATTTCACCTTTTTCTTTGACAACTCGAATCATTTCTCCATTTCTCTCTTGACCCTAAGTGAAAAGCCCTAATTTTGAGTTTATTTGCTTGCCAATCACGAATTTAGTTTTGTTTCAATGTGAATGGTTTGATAATACTCCTAATATATGAACCAAAGTAGATAATAATAATATATATCAATATGACTTTGATTTCTAATAATTGTAGTGATGAGAGGTAAGATATTTGTACCTGATCGATACTATTTGAGTACGGAACCAGACGATCTCAAGAACCCTCTGTGTCGAACCTCCTTTTGTTCCTCTCTGGACTCCTCCTGGATCACCCTGCCAAATGCACTCGGAGGGTGCGGGTACCTGCAGGCACTCCGACGCTCAAGTCAAACTGTAATTCGATATGAGGTATATGTGGTTAAGTGAGAAAAGCATGCCTTTACGTGTTCATTAGGTCTTAATTTATACTAGTCTCTTAATGGATCTGTTATTGTTACTTGCGAGCCGTTTGTATTCGAGGATCCACTCTCTCCTTTCTGGCTAAGTTTATACGCGTCGGTTCTTTCCTTATTGACTGAGATTGCATGTTGCCACTTTGTCAAAGATCAACTCTTTCCTTTTTGGTTTGGGATTTGTTCGTCTGTACTTCTCCAAATATCAACTCTTTCCTTTTTGGCTAAGATTCGTTCATCTTTACTTCTCCAAATATCAACTCCTTCCTTCTTGGTTGGGATTTGTCCGTTTGTACTCCTCCAAATATCAACTCTTTCCTTTTTGGTTGAGATTGCGCACTGCTCCTCTGTACCTCTGCACCATAATCCCATTTTCCATCTGTCACATCATTGGGTTGGGATGTACACGGCTAAAAGGGGTCGGGATATATCCGACCATCACACTTATTGAGCCCTTTGTGTTGTGCTGGAGAAAAGGTGAAAAGCAGGTACTTTAGTGACTGAGCCACAACGATAGTGCCCTATACTTGGGCCGGGGTGATCCTGGCCATTTCTGTCTCATTGGGCCGGGACGTACCCGGCCATACACCAACATCAGCCCCCCAGTCTCGTAGTGAACGAAGTGAAATAAGAGGTTGAAATGTGTAAAATCGAGTATGAAGGAAAGAAATAGTGTGGTTGGCCTAGATGTACCTGGCCATTCCTGGTCGGGATGTGGCTGTGACGCTGGCAACATGTTTCTTGGTCGAGATGTACCCGACCATTCCTATCTGGGATGTGGCTCTAACGCTGCCAACATGTGTTTTGGCCGAGATGTACTAGGCCAATCCTGGTCGGATGTGGCCGGCCTCTTGCCTTCCTAGGATAGTAAGTCTGCCTTTGTGTGTTGGTGTGTGTCATCTTTGTCATATTTATTTTATCAATATGGGGGGATCATCTAGGGCGATGAAGCTTTCTTTCCCATTGATACAGATATGGGGAGATCATTTGGTTTGATGAAGCTTCCTTTCCCATATAGAAAATGTTAAAAAAGGATTTGATTGATGCACTTGATTTAAATTCGTGCGTGCTTTAGCGATGGAAAATGTAAGCATAGAGTAATAATGATGAAAAGTTATGCTTTATTTATTGCTATGATGCCTCGTTAAAACCTTCTTGACCAAAACTCTCCTTAGGGAAAAAAGATCAAGGTAGGAAAGAGTACACCACTTATTATGCAATCAATTCATAAATCATTCGTAAGATGTCTCAAAATTAAAAATATGCATTTAACAAACTAACTATAATAGAACTTGAGATGTGAGGTGTTCCAGGTTGCTAGAATAGGAACACGTGACAAGTGTTCCAATCTGCATGCGCCTTTACCCACAACTTCCTTGACACATAATGACATTCTTCCCAATTAGGTGAGAATTTTCCCTCGTATTTCTGGGCATCACTTGCCATTCTCCACACTAGATTTCCCTGGTGAAAAGACCTGGGTTTGATTTTGGTATTGTAGCAGCGTTGGACTCTCAGCTTGGTGTACTGGTCTTTCTCTCAGACTGTATGCATAGAATCTGCGCGCAGTTGGTTGGTCTACATGTACAATGATTATGTCTCCCGAAGTTGACGAAAATTTCATAGCTAACTGATATGTGGATACCACCGCACCAAGTATGTTCAACGAAGGTCTCCCTAGCAAAATATTATAGGAGGCATGAGCGTCAACAATAAGGTATCAAATTTTTACCGTTCGCGTCGTTCTCCCTTCTTCAAATTTGGTGAATAAATCAATGTAACCCATTGTATTCACTCGCTCCCTTGAGAAGCCTATGATCGACTCCGAGTATTGCTAGATTTTTGCCTCCGAAATTCTTACTTGTTTGAAAGTGCCCCAATACAGGATATCCACTGAACTACCCTAGTCCACCAAGGTTTTCCTTACTGCAAAGTCTTCAATCTTCACTGAGATCACCATTGGGTCATCGTGTTAGGGGTCAATGGCTTGGAAATGGTCATCACGGAATGTGATGGGTGGCATGTGCCGTCAGGGACATGTAGATATGACATTGACACTTTGAATGACTCGGACGTACTTTTTCCTTGCGGACACAGTCACTCCGCCTCCTGTGAAGCCTCTTGATATATAGTTGATAACCCCTCTCATGGTTTTTTCCTCACATCCTACTCCTCATCTTTATAGGGCTCAACCCTCCTTTCGGTGCCTTCTTCTCGCCTCTCCTGATACCTTGACGTTCTTCGTGGTCCCTCCTCGTATCTTCCTTCTCGGTCTTCTCTGGAAGAGAATCCCCCTTCCCTCGTTTGACAAATTTTCTAGGTGTCCTGCCTGTATAAGCTCTTCGATTTTATCCTTCAGGGAAAAATAATCCTCCATCGTGTGCCCATAATTTCGATGATACCTACAATGCTTAGTGGAATCCGCGTTTGGGGGAGTCGGGACCCTTTGAGGGGTTCCTATTAGGTAGGCATTTAGGACCTCCTCCAAAATTCTCGCTCTATTAGACACAAGGGGTGTATACCTGTTGTACTTTAGTTGACTAGAGTCCTTGAACCTACTGTCAGGTCGCGGTGCTAGCACCCTTTCCTTATCGATGTATTTCTTTTCCTGAGTGTCCGATCAGATTGTATTGCGAAACTCCTTTAATTCTTCCATCTGCATGAATTTGGTTGCCCTGGTTTGAAACTCGTCCAGATTGCTCACGGGCTTCTTGCACAGACTGCCAACAAATGGGCCAGGCTTGAATGCTATTATAAGGTGGTGCATGGTGACCTCAGGATTCAGATTGGAAACATTCAATGATATCTTCCCGAACCGCTCCATAAATTCTTGCAGAGATTCTCCCCCTCCTGTCGTATATTCATTAACGCCAGAGAGGTGAGATGATGTTGTTTACTAGGGGTGAACTGAATGCCAAAATGGGTGACCAACGTATCGAAACAATTGATAGAGTTGGGTGGTAATCGTGTGAACTAGTTGAGTGCAGGCCCCTTCAGGGATGTTGGGAAAACACGACAGAAAATTGCGTCATCTGAAGTATACAACCCTGTTTGGGTGGTGAATACGTCCATGTGCTCCTCTAGATCAGTAGTGCCATAGTACTGGCTCATAGTCAATCCCTTCCAGCGTGCGAGAAGTTCTACCTCCATGATCCCGTCCACGAAGGGGTGACGTTTGGTTGTTCTGGGTCTCGCGCCTGTTTCGTTGGTGGTGGTCTGTACCCTGGATTTCGTCTTGCCTTGTGCTGCCCTTTCCTTCTCCATTACTATGAGATTCTTCCCTTTGTTGGGAATTTTGCTCAATTTGCCTTCGTATCCGCTAGTTGTCCTCTCTTAAGGCATTTATCTCTTCCTCGTTATTGCGTCTCAATTCCTCTAATTGACGATTCATCTCTCGTTGCATCTTTGTTGCTACTGTATTTTGATCGACTGCTGCTCTTGTGGACACCATCCTTCTTGAGAATAGCCTGGCCCCACGGTGGGTGCTAATTATACCTGATCGATACTATTTGAGTACGGAACCAAACGATCTCAAGAACCCTCTGTGTCAAACCTCCTTCTGTTCCTCTTGGGATTCCTCCTGGATCTCCCTGCCGAATACACTCTGAGGGAGGGGGTACCTGTAAGCACTCCGACGCTCAAGTATAACTGTGATTCGATATGAGGTGTATGTGGCTAAGTGAGAAAAGCATACCTTTACGTGTTCACTAGGTCTTAATTTATACTAGTCTCTTAACGGACCTGTTATTGTTACTTGTGAGCCGTTTCTATTCGAGGATCCATTCTTCCTTTCTGGCTAAGTTTATACGCGTCGGTTTGTTCCTTATTGACTGAGATTGCATGTTGCCACTTTGTCAAAGATCAGCTCTTTCCTTTTTGGTTTGGGATTTGTTCGTCTATACTTCTCCAAATATGAACTCTTTCCTTTTTGCCTGAGATTCGTTCATCTGTACTTCTCCAAATATCAACTCCTTCCTTTTTGGCTGAGATTTGTCCGTCTCTACTCCTCCAAATATTAACTCTTTCCTTTTTGGCTGAGATTGCGCACTGCTCCTCTGTACCTTTGCACCATAATCCCATTTTCCATCTATCACATCATTGGATCGGGATGTACACGACTAAAAGGAGTCGAGATATACCCGGCCATCACACTTATTGGGCCCTTTGTGTTGTGCTGGAGAAAAGGTGAAAAGTAGGTACCCTAGTGATTGAGCCACAACGATTGTGCCCCATACTTGGGTCAGGTGATCCCGGCCATTTCTGTCTCATTGGGCTGGGACGTACCCGGCCATACTCAAACAATAACCAACACATTTGGTCATAGAAAACACAATTAGGTTTGAGTCTTTTTTATCATAATTAACTCAGTTTTTTGGTTGAAAATTGATTGTTCTAATTTCATATCTCTATCAAATGTTATACATACAATAATTTCACTTGTAGATGACACCAAGGGGTAGAGGTAGTGAATTGAAAGCTAAGGATAAGACATTTGAAGAAAAGATGACACAATTGATGCAAGATAACAAGCAATAGAAAGAACGCATATGCCAACAAGAATAGCATATGAAACTTGTTTTACAACACATCTAGTTGAAGAATCTTATTTCAGAACTTTCTGATCCTCTTGACAATGGAGATGTTGTAGTAGATCGTTCTAGTGATGGTAGTCCACATGAGCATTAGTTAGGTTTAAATGTATGATAACTTTAAAACTTGCATATGTATTTAGAACTAATTTCATTTTAGTTTTATGTTAGATCATGTATTACTCTATTTTTTATTACATTATATCTTGCAGTTTATTATTATTTATTATAATTAAATATGCAACATTTATAAGTAGGTAGAAAATTGAATATAAGCAGATTAATATAGCCACTAGTTTAGCCAACAGTTTAGCCACCAAATTAGCCTCCGATTTAGCCACCAATTTAGTCACCGATTTAGCGACCAAATGTAGCTATCTATTTAACCATCGATTTAGCCACCAAAACTATTTTAATTAAATTAGAAAATGTATCTATTAGCCACCGAATTAGCGACCGAAAGTTCAGTTGCAAAATTGGTCTCCAATGCTTTAAGGTGACCAAATTTTTAGTGACATATTAGCGACCATAATTTCGGTGGCTATTTAGCAACTGATTTAAAAATTGGTGGCTAAGTGTTCTGCGACTAGGGTTTTCACAACTATTTATTTTCTATGGCTAATTTCGTTGCTAATTCTGTGGCTAAGGGTGTTAACCACCGATTTTAGCCATTTAGCAATCGATTTCGTCAGTAGCTAAAATGTTTTTTTTCTAATGGTGTAAACTGTCTTTATACTATTTTGAGTTATTTAGATTCATTGGATGAGCCATCTCTTCCTGAGCAAGATTCAATTTTTTAAAATCGAGAGAGCTAATAGAGTGATTTTCATTGGGTGAGCCAAAATTCATTGGACAAGCCTTCAAATAAGATTCCTAGTGTTTTGGTTTGTTGAACGATCAAATCTCTCGTTCGGAAGAATTAGTTTTGTGAAAATCTTAAAAGCTAAATAAGGATTGATCGTTGAATGAGTCAAGTCTCATCTGGTGAGCCATCTTATCGTTGAACAAAATTCAATCTCTGAAAGGCAAGAGCTTAGACAACATTTCTCATTGGTGAACAAAAACTCCTTAAGCCAACCCTTAAATAGGATTTTCGGTTTTATTATTCACTAGATGAGCCAATTTCTTGTTGGATGAAATTAGTTTTGTGAAAAAAAAACCCTATAACCCAAAATGATTGGTCATTGGTGAGTCAAGTCTCGTTGGGCAAGCAATCCTATAAAACTGATTTTTTTTTTTCTTTTAAATCTTCATTGGTCATTTGTTGGGTGAGAAAAAAATTTAGTTAGGTGAATCAAAATTCACTTGTTATGATGTCACCTTTGATTAAGTAAGAGAAATTATGACAAAGTGAATTTCAACATCTTAATTCTTTGAGAGAATCGAATGCTACCTAAGCGAAAAAATATTTTATGAACTTTAAATAAATAAGTTTTTAAATAAAGAAACAAAAACTAAAAATCAAAATTCACTTGTTATGATGTCACCTTTGATTAAGTAAGAGAAATTATGACAAAGTGAATTTCAACATCTTAATTCTTTGAGAGAACCAAATGCTACCTAAGCGAAAGAATATTTTATGAACTTTAAATAAATAAGTTTTTAAATAAAGAAACAAAAACTAAAAACATTTAATTTTAATGAAGGTGACTTTCCATTCTATTATTTTATTCTTGTTTATATATATATATATATATATATATATATATATATATATATATATATATTATTGTTCTGTGTACTCACTTTTAAATATTTTGTTATTGTAATTTTCCAAATTCAGTTGATTTGATTCATAAGCAATAAAATACATGTTTAGAAATAATGAATAACTAATAAAATTGTTAAAAATAAATTTTTTTAAGCTACAAAATTATGAGCACATAAAATAGAAAGTGCATGTTAAAAGTTTTAAATTAGTAAAGTAAATTATAAAGGTGTAAAAAATGTGAGTTACGAAAGTATTACCAAATAAAATATAAATATTTTTTAGTAAAAATTTAATTCAAATTTGGAAGTACAATAAATAGCAAAGAATTAGAACATAAAATATAAATAATTTTTAGTAAAAATTTTAATCCAAATTTTAAAGTTGAACATTTTTTTCATAACCGCCTTCTGTCTTTTGGCTATGGATCTTACGATAGTTCCTTCACACTTAACTTTTAAACTATCATTCATCTTCTTAGCAATTCTTCGTACTTTTTCACTGCTATTTAATTTCACGATGTATGGGCTTTAAACCCTAAATTACATTGAAGTTTAATTTCATTTTAAATTTCAATTTTGGGTTTATGTCACTCTCTATCTATTAATATTCTTTCCATGTTTTTTACTTATGTGAACAATAGTGAATACTGAAATTAAAAAAAAAGTGATAACTTGAAAAAACAACAAATACAATGAAACTAAGAAGTATCTGTAAGTGAGCCTTGAAACCAATAAATGAGATGGAAAAGAAAAATCAGTGATAGTTTTATACAATTGTCCTTAACAAATAAATTAAAGGGTAAAATAAAAGCACCAAATTTGGTGTATACTTCTATGTATCTCTTTATATAATGACTAGTAAAAGCACATTGTTATGCGCTTGTGTCTTTACTTTTCTTTATGATTTTTTATGATATTAAAAAATTTTAAACTATTATTATTATAGATATGAAATTAAATATAAATATTTTTTTATAACTTTATTGTAAATATTTTTTATTTATTTTATAGGTAGTTTTATAATTAAAAAAAATAAAATTGATAAAAAATGTATTTAAATTTTAAAAAATTTGTATTTAGAGGAAAAATTCGAAAAATATATGTAAACATCAAAGAGAAGAATCCTATATATATAGGTATATATAAAATCGGAAATAAAACTAAAAAAAATAGTTAAAGTAGTTGACCCGAGTTTTTTTTTTGTTTTTTGTTTTAGAAAAATAATATAATTGATATTATATTTATTTAAATAAATTTAAAATATATATATATTTATCTATTAAAAATATTAATAACAATATTAATAAAAATTATAAATTTTTTAAAAGATTAAAAATTTATTTAATAAAAATATTTAGTACAACGTTTGTTTAATAAAAAGCACTTATAATAATAACAATACTATAAAAAATAATAACAATAATAATAATAATAATAAAAATAATAATTATATATTAATATTCTTAAAAATAATAACAATACTATCAACACTATCAATAATATTAATACATTATATATTAATATCGTTAATAATAATAATAATTATTTTACAACTTTTGATAATATTAATAAATTTAATAATAACAATAACAATATTAATAAATGTTACTAATAATTCTAACGATAATTAATAAAAGTACGTAGTAGTAATAATAATAATAATAATATATTATATATTAGTATTACTGATAATTCTAATTATAAAAATATTAATATTTTACTACTAATAATATGACTAAATTTAATAATATATACATATATATATATATATATATATATATATATATATATATATATATTATATATATATTCAATC
>Ga0209589_1009544_pt1 | contig 14594 bp, 20 predicted proteins | sample CowpeawhiteBW_FD_187525 | JGI IMG/M metagenome (GOLD analysis project Ga0209589, IMG submission 187525) | Root nodule microbial communities of legume samples collected from California USA - Cow pea white BW (SPAdes) (version 2) | ecosystem: Host-associated > Plants > Roots > Nodule | place: USA... | reverse complement strand
TCAATTCCGTATTCGTTGTGAGACGACTCAGGGTTATCTTAACCCTAACTATTTTCTTCACTACAAACTGGCAATACTGAAGTTGCTAAAGTAGTGGTAATTTGATCGCCTAACGACAGCGATATCAGCAACATTTTACTACCTAAGGTAATTTTAGCCAACTTAACATCACACTCAGACGCCACAGAGGTATCATCTAGTGACACTACGTCCTCAATATCACTTGTTTTAGAGTTTTCTTTGTCATCTAAAATCATGTACGACATATTCGAAAAAGAAAAATCTAAAGAAGAAGAAAAACCAGAAAAAAATGTCTAAAAAACCAAAAGCATAATTGTTCACCACATCACTTAGTAGATCAATACAAAACAAAGAATGGTCTTCAGTAGAGTGTTTCATGGCTTCTAGCACATTGAACTGCACCTTCTCATCTCTTATCTCTTATCTCCATAGTTAATGACCATTCATGCACATCTATCTTGATATGTGTTGTCATCATGAATGGTCTTCCCAAGATAATTGTGGTTGAACTCATTCCTTCATCATCCTTCATGTCCAGTATATAGAAATCTGTAGGAAAAATTAACTTGTCCACACGGACAAGCACCTCTTCTAGCACACTTGCAAGGTTAACTATGTTAGGGTTGGCCAGTTGAATGACAAGATGAAGTGAAGTAAAAACTCACAAAGGCATTACATTAATGGAAGCTCCTAAATCTAACATAGCATTATCAAACTTAGTACTTCCTATAATGCACGGAACAAAAAATATACATGGATCCTTACACTTTTGTTGTATTTTGACTACAGGCTTCTTAATTAAGCTAGACACATTTCTTCTCATGTTCATTACCTCTTTCTCCGTAACACGCCTTTTATGTGTGCATAGTTCTTTAAGAAACTTGGCGTATTTAGGAATTTATCTTACAGCATCCAACAAAGGGATGTTTATCTCCACCTTCTTGAAAGTATTCAAGATTTCTTTGTCTAACTCCTTCATTTTTCTAGTTTTTGGTTTCAAACGATTTGGATAGGGAGGAGGAGAATAAGGTAAAGAATTTTCAGAGGAAGTATTAAGGGATACTAACCTGGAGTCATCACTAGGTTCAGGCATTTCAGATGTTGCTTGTGTTGCTTCGTCTAATCCTTCACTTTCATTATCAGGTACAACTTCATTATCTTTATCTTCATCTTCTTGGGCATCCCCAAGGCCTTGTATTTGCTTACCTGATCTTAAAGTAATAGCACTTACATTTTGTGGATTGATTATAGTTTGTACGGGCAGATTGCTCAAGCCTTGTTGGGACTTCATCTGATTCAACTCATTTGCCTTTTGTCCAATCTAGTTCTGAAGATTTTGGTCAGTTACTCCAATCGTCTGTTTCAACTCATTGAATTGTCCCTTCATCAAGTCAATCATCATTTTCATTATTGTCTCCATGTTTGAGTCACCAAAGGTTGTAGTTGGTTATGGTTGTTGCCTCTATTGAGGTGGAATATAGACTTGTTGGTGTGGAGACTACTGATTTCCCCATTTTAGGTTGGGATGTTCCTTTAGATGATAACGGTGCTCCTTTAGTAGAACACCCGAATTCAAGTCTCCTGCATGATTTATGCAAGTTCCTTTCAAGTTCTGGATCAAATTGATAGAATTGACCAGGGTTGGCCCGAGTCATGCACTACGCAGTCCACCTGAAAGTGTTCCTCTATTTTTTTTCTTCTTATTCTTGTTTTGCAGAAAGATTTCAAGAAAGAAATAAGTTAAGATGTCGTTGGGTATACTCCCAGGAAAGAAAGGTGCGTCACAATGGACAACTTAAATACCAAGTTTTTCCTAGCCAGAGTTTTCCTAACTAGTCTCAAAAAATTTCTTAAAAGAAATTCTTAATCAAAACAAAAACAGAACTTTGCTTGAAATATAAAAAGAAACTAAAGACTACAAAAAACACAAACTCTATTAAACGTAAATACACAAAAAAAATATAAAATAAAATAAAATGAATGAATTAAAAAAAATAAAATATAAGAAATATTGACCGTATTCCCCAGCAACAACACCAAATTTGATATCGTTGGCGTTAAGCGATCAAATTACCACTACTTAACTATAGCAACTTCAGTATTGCCAAGTTAGTAATGAACAAACTAGATATGATTAAGCTAACCCTGAGTCGTCTCTCAATGAATACGGAATTTATTTCAAATATTTGATTCTTATAAAAATCTATCTTAATGCAATTAAACCTAGTAACTATGAATCACGCAAATAAAATATTGTAAACACAGTAATAGTAAATAGGTCAATTCTACTACTTTTTCAAAATAGGATTCTTCATCGGTTATCTAAAGATTATTATTAAATTAATTATTGTTGTTTATTTACAAATCAATCAATGTAAAGTCTCAATTCATTTGTTGGCATTCTCACTTTTAATCAAAGTGCAGTCTCAATTGAATTTTACTATGCCTAATCATGTTTATTCCTTTGTTTCCTCACCAAATAGAAAACTTAATTAATTAAAGTAAAGTCTTCACTAATTTTAGTTAAAGTAATTACCTTTAATCAAAATAAAGTCTCAATTATTGGCAAAAAACTTATTTAATTACATGAAAGTTTCTAAATAAAATCAAAGTAAAGTCTCAATTAAATTTAAAAACCCTTTAACTCATATGATTAGCATGCGTGTAAATTTAGAATCATTATTTTCTATTCAATTAAGAAACAAAAGACATAGATAAACAAAAATCACAACAATAATCAAAAGAACAAATACATTAATTCATCTAACTTCAGAATGCAATTAAGAAATTATATTTGAATCAACCTTAAAAGCTTAGCCCTCCATGGATTGGATGGAATACATGATAAATGATGAATGAAAGAAAAATAAAAGGAATGGAAAAACGAGAGATATGGTGGATGGATGGTAACTGCCAAAACTAGAGAGTAATTAAGTGTCCTTCTTCTGCTCCCTTGGGTCTCTTTATATAGGCCTTGATTGGACTTGGACCTTATCTTTTTTGTTGCTGAAATCTTTTATCTTTTGATATAATATTTCTCAAATAATTAACAGATTTTATTAGTTTTTAAAATATTTAGATGATTTTCTTTGTTGATAATTTCAGATATATCAACGATAATTAATTACAAATCATTGATGAATTATTTAGCAACTTAATTTTTGTCTAATTTCCAATTTTACGCCTCTTGTTGACTGTTTGACCAACTTTGACCAGAATCTGCAATGTTTGACCAACCTTTGAATGTTTGACAAGATTTGACCATTTCATTGTCCATTGATAAGCTAACACGTGGCAGTGTGCTTTCTCTCTCCAAAATTACGGTTTCTACATCCACCACGATTCCCGACTACTACAATGGTTAATAAAGCTTCTCCTCACTACTGCCATGGAAACAACATTACTGGGTGTTACAAATTCGACGGTGTTCGACGGTAAGCGGCACGGTGGTCTAGCAGTGTGACGGTGCATGGGTTATAGTGGCTATAGTGGATGAAGCCTAACGTGTTGCTGGTGCATGTGCTTTAGGCTTGGATTCCGTGGATGAAACTGGTTGGTGCAGGTGCAGATCTAGTGGCGATCGACGGCATGCGGCATTGTTCGTGTGATGCTGGACTGACATGAGGTTCGTAGTTTTCTACTCTAGTGAAGCTCGCGCTGTTGCATTTTGAGTTCACCATGGTTTGCAATCTACTATCTGCGGGCTGTCATGGGTGCTTATGGCGTGAAGTATGCATTGTAGTGGAAATGATGGTGCAAATTGACGATGGTTCTAGGTTTGTTCTGGCAAGGTTGAATGAACTTGTGGCGCCCCTTCTCCATTACGGCTTCATACGAGAAGATGGTGCAGGTGATTCTTTCTTGTGTTCATGGTGGTTGTGGTCATCGGAGATGGCGTCCTTCGTGGCGTTGTATGCGGTGGTGCATGGTTCAGGTGAGGTCCATGGTGTGCGAAGGTGTTGTGGCTGTCGATGACGAGAGTTTGGTTGATGGTTCGAACAAATGCGGTAATTGTAGAAAGTGGTGCAGAACGACGTCAAGCATGGTGGTTGCATGTTTTTTATAGGTGCGAGAAAAGTGGAGGTCTCGTGGTGGTGATGGTGGTTCCATAATGGCCGACGGCTACCAGCGTGGTGATGGGGGGAAAAGGAGAAAGACATAGGGTTTCTTTTTAGGAGATGGGAAGGAGATGATGATGTGGCAAGCTCTGATTGGTCAGTTTAGTGAGTGGAGGATGATGACACGTGTCATCATGTGGTTAAACAAATTTGGAAGGCGAGGATTGCCACATGGCATTATATGGTTCAATGGAATTTAAGTGGTAGTAGGGGTGCAACTTAATAAAAACTAGGGGTGCATAACAGGTTTATAGGTAGTCCACTTGAAAGATGGGAGTGTATATGTAATTTAGTGGGTGTAGAAGTGATTTTTCTAGAACTCGTTAATTTCAACCTTATTTAAAGGTACTTTGTAACTTCAATCAAATTATTTTTCCACCTTAAATGAGCTTAATCTTAACTTTAGTTGCACCAACAAATGTAAAATATCCAAAAACAATTTATGGAGTCAACAAACATTAAAATATCCAAATCTATAGAGAACTCAACTTCCCTCCTCGGAGGTATCCCTAGTACTTCCTCTTGGAAAACATCCTCAAACTCTCGCACAACAAGTATGACTATTATCCTTTCATCTTTCTCAACCTCTAGGTGAGTAAAGATGATGAAGCACTACACACTTTCCTTTATCTCCCTCAAAACACTCTGGGAGGACAATAACTCAAACTCTTCCGAGCTTGAGAACAACAACTTCTTCTCTCGACCATCAATAAGAACACGATTGGCAGATAGTCAATCCATCCCTAGGATCACGTTTATCCCTTGTAGAGGTAGGCATATCAGGTTGACTTTAAACATGCGCCCCTCTACCTCCACAAGACATCTTGCACACACAGACAATGTCCTGACCAAACTCGACGTCAGAGTAGATACCACAAGATCAAAGTATAGCTCACACACCAACAAATCCAACTCTTGCATATAAGACTCTAACATAAAAGAGTGTGTCGCTCCAGAATCATACAACACACATAGACTCTTCCCAGCAATCATACAACAACAAAAAACAAAATTACTTGAATACACCACTTCTGCTCCAATCATCGCATAAACTTTGCCTACAGTCTGAGGCCTACTACTTCCCTTCCTCTATTGAACCTGCATTGGGGGCCTCGCCATAACCCCTCTAGGAGAGGACAACCCATGATGAAATGCTTTAGCTTCCCACAAACATGGCACTTCCTCGTATCCCCATGTAATCTGCTTCTGCTCTCCGCCACTAAGCATCTCCTGGCCCACCTGTAATATCATCTGCTCCCGGATAACAAGTTACCCGATCTTTGTCACACACAAACAGATAGGGTGAGCCATGCACACAGATAAAAATAGATATGAAACAAACCTACCCAAAAATCTCATAATTATTTATCTTAAAAAAAACACCCACTTTTCCACACTCATAACCATTATGAGTTTATGCATGTATTCTTGATCATGGGACTTTCCCATGCTTCACGTACTCCCTCACCCATCATCTGAACTCCACGCTCAGACCCGGACACGCATACCCGCCTTTCCTATTATGAACTCCCTCGCTCATAGCATTCTCAAATTTGTTCATGTTCGTCATGCAGTCCACCCAAGCACATCCTAGATCACCTATGGACTTAGTCCTTGAAGTCCAACATCACAAACATAAAATTCCCAGCCGCAGCCGTATCCACCTGGCGCTACCAAAGTGCCACCGGGGGAAGAATCCATGCATACCGCTTGGCGCCACTCCTTGCATCGCCAAGCGCCACATCACTATTTTGCCAAAACTATCACATTGTGTGGCTTCCGCCTGGCAGATCTATTATGCACCGTCAAGCGCCACACTAGTAAAATTTCCTTTACTGGTTCATTTAGCAAAACTAATTTCAATATATTCCTACACAATACATATACTATTTAATCATCAAATTTATCGTTCATAATTAACATCCAATAATAAGCAAGACTCAGAATGCACCATCACACGCCATATGTATCAATCATATACATCTATACTTTCACATGTATTCACACAACCCATCAACAAAAGGTGTTATACCTGACAATTATGCACTAAATAATACATAAATAACACATTTTTAAACTAGCAATATCATCATGTTAAAACAAACCACAACAACAAAATAGTAAATTCCACGTGTGACCAGTGGAGTTTTCGACAACCTATGGATTTAGCTCTAGAAAACAAAAGTGCGAACCAGCGATCTCCACAAATGACTTATGGATTCTTCCACAACATGTGGATTTAACTTTGAATACACAAGAGCCAAAACAGCGAGTTCCACAAGTGACCAGTGGATTTTCCCACAACCTGTAGATTTGGCTTTGAATGCGCAAGAGTCAAAATAGTGAGTTCCACAAGTGACTAGGGTATTTTACCACAACCTATTGATTTGGCTTCAAAAATGAAAGAGGAAAACCAAGAACTAAAATTCACCCAAGCGTTGACACAATTGATGGATTCTTAATAAACTCATAAAATCTTACTACACCTGAACCCAAATTAATAGTACCCTTAGGAACCATACTCACTCCACTAACTTTATCCAAGACCCCAAATTTAACCAATTCATAATACTCCAACACAAATCATAATTTCATCATCATAAGCAAACATCTCCAATTGCTATTACACCATGGATTTTCCCATAAGCTAAAAAACAACAAAACAATTTTATTCCATACAACATTTCACCTCTGCTTTTCTAAATGATAAATTCAGTTCATCAAATACTTTAAACCAAATTTCTAATCAACTCACCACCAACGTCCTGCAGTTCATAAAATTTTGCAGCCTCAACTAAAAACCCATTATAAAATCAGGCTTACTTCTGTAAGGCCCATTAAAAATCTACTTTATTATTTTCTGCCCTAAAGTAAAAGGGTTGCCCCTTGTATTTGGGCCTGGCCTAAGTGATAAAACCAAACCCTAAGCTGGCCTAACACATTTACTCTCATTATTCCACAGAGCCAGCCGGCATCCCCTCCTTGCTCTCACAAGACGCTCTGCTAGGGTTTTGCCCTAAGCCTTCTCGAACTAGCTCGGAACCAGCTCCTACTCCACGTAAGTTCCGCTTTCTAGATTGTATGGGTTCCATTGCTATTCCTTCGTAGTTCACAGTTACAGTTTCGTAATACTCCATCCTTTGTCCCGTTTACCTTCTGTTTTCAGCTCGCTAGTCCGTTCCTAGAGCTGCCATGCTCGAGGTCGTGCCATCAAGGTTTCTGTTAACCCTTTTTCCAGGTACGGGAAGTTAGGGTTTCAAGTTTAAGTTGTTTTTTTGGCCTGTTCTTGAGTTGTTGTTGATTATATGGATTAATCATTCGTTTTGATGCGTGGGATACTTTGCATAATTGGCTGGTGTGAAAAATATAGCTGCTGCAAGTGAAACAGTGGCGAGACTTGATAATCTCGCCCAAGCGAGCCAGTCTCGCTTAGGCGAGACGAACAAGGACTTGCCCAAACCCTATTGCGCGAAAGGTCGCCCAGGCGACCCGCTCAATTTTTGGGCGAGCGAACATCTCGCCCAGGCGAGAGGGGTCTCGCCTAAGCAAGATCCCATGTTGGTTTCTTGATGCTTTTTCTAGCCCCCGCCTAGGCGAAGGGGGCTCGCCTAAGCGAGCACGTCTCGCTTGAGCGAGACCCTTCAGCCTGAGCGAGGGGCTGGGCGAGGCAGTGCGCTGTTTGGATGTTTGTTTGTTCTTAGAAAATTGGTATTTGGTTGGATATGAATGTTATGATGAGAAACATGTATATAATGGAGTGTTATGTATGCGTGGCATGATTCATGGATTGTAGATGATGGGTTTGGTGTGAAAATTGGCATATGAACTGAATGAGATGGGTAATATTAAAGTGGCATGATAACGAGATGAATTGAATCCTATGAGTATGGATGGGTTATGATGAGTTGGAATGAGTTGGACTTGGATACGTGAAAGGTATTGGCTTTTAAGGTTGACATAATGAATATATCCTTGCATGGCAAATACTATTGGACTGTGTGATCATGTTTGGTTTGTGTTAGTGCATAAGTCCTTGGGGTCTCTAGGTGAGACTTTCAGGGTCGCGCTTCAGTGGTCGGGACGTAATTCCATGGCCCCTGTTAGTGGGTGTCCATGGTGGTGCCCCATCTGTATAACTAGGTAAGGATTCAAGGTAAGGTTGCATCCTGACACTCTGAGGAGTCAGTTAGTCTCACCTAGAGCGGACTGACTCCTGTGGTGAGAGTAGCAGGAGGCTTGAAATTTATTAAGGGCTAACCTTGTGGTGAGGGAAAATTGATCCATCGTAACACTTGTAACATATAGCTCGGGGGTGAGCAGCTCAGGGGTGAGCAGAGGTATCCACCACAAGTGCAAGCATTCGTTGAACCCAACCAGGTTATACGTATCCGGATGAGTCGAGTCGAGTCGTAGTGTATTGATTGAAAAGTCATAACATGCTTGGTTATTGTATGGATATTGGATGGTCATGGTATATTTGAATGTATGATGAAAATGTTGTTGGCTCTAGCTTACCCTGTTTGTTGTATGGTTGTCTTGTATGTGGTTCTTCTTTCTTGCGATGATCATCAATTTAATTGATGGGAGCAGATGAGTGAGGTTCCCGCGGTCAGCAAGGAAATGGCGATTCCGCTGCTTAGCCATCTGGGCTGGACTTTATGTTTCATTTCTTCATGGGTTTTCTTTAGGGCTATGGCCCATGTATTGCTCTATGCCTTACTATTCTACTCTCATTTGTTAGACTTTTATCTGGTTTCCGTTGGCATCATGGTGTGCCCAGTTTGTAGGGGTTGTGTTAAGGACCTCAGGACTACTCTACATTACTATTTTGTGTGACGTTTCTTTTAATTTCGTTTAATAATTAAATGGGACGTTACAACTTCAACCATAATTAACACTCCAAAGGAAAAACGGTTTTATTTACAACCATTGTCCCAACCTCAAATAAATTCACATGGTAAAGAGATGAAGATCAAAATCCCTAATTTCCCCCATTGATTCATCCAAACCAAAATTTAAAGTAATTAGATTAAACATCTTAACCTCAACATCAAAGTGAATTTTTTTTTTTATCTATCTTATCTCATTTTTACCACACAAAAATTTGACAATAATCGTCGACACAAAAAATTATCTTTTCTTATCAATAAACTTAATCACAAACAACAATACCACAATCAATTCAACCATTAAGAAACTTGTTATAATCTTCATCCATAAGAACGAATTTACCCCTTCATAATTCCATATTTTCTAATGCAACCAACTCTCCATACATAATCACAAACATAACGAAAACAAGACTTAACACCTCCTTACACCAAAACATAACTCAAATATGCATTTCACAATTCCTTAATTCCATAAATAAATTTACAATCATTTCTCTACACACAGTCATGTAATATCAAGAAAATGGTTTAGCATCCCTTACATCAAAAACCCAACATTCTTTTACCACTAGGATAAACACTTCTTATCTCATATACAAGACATTCATCATATAAACAAATAACCATAGATACAAGTTGTAGCTCCCTTTACGCCAAAACTTAATCCCAATTTTACAATTCATCATCCAATTAATCCATTGACATTAATCGCATAAACAATCAATCATAGACACAAGGTGTAGCTCCCCTTACCTAGAAATCCCGCTCTAATTATTCTCCTAGCATTCTTCTTTGCACCAAACATATCCTACCTTTGGCCTCTACCCTTGGGCACTCCTTCCAGCCTTCTAACTCTCTTTTAGGTTCCGTTGTTAGGGTTTTGAAAATTCCCTTAGTCAGCCCCACGAAAATACTATGTTTCCTTAATTAATCCACTCCCTCACTTAACTTTTCAACTGAAAACTAATTTAATTAAAATAAAACAAAATTAAAAAAATTTAATTACTTAATTTCGCCCTTAATGTCTAATTAAACCCAATTAAACCCCTTGTATGCATCCAGATTCATGGAACTTACCTTCAACTCTTCACCTACCCAAAATGGCAGTAAGGCTAAAAAATAAAATATTATAATTCTTACTTTAACCAAGTTTCGAACTCTCATCCACCTTATTACCAAGCAAATGCATAACCAACAAGCCAATTTGTGTTTCTTGATAATTCTTATGCATCTAGAGTTATGTTATCAAGCCCTATGGTCCAACATATTATTAAAATAATAAAACCATTAAATTAACACCCTAATGGTATACACAAGATTTGAACCCTAGTCCTTTCATAATAAAGACATACTCTCAACCACTTGAGCTAGTACTATTTCTTGTCTTCTCTTTCCACATTAATTAACTTAGGGATTCCCGCCCTCGCATTTATTAAATAAATATTTATTTATTTAATTTTCTCGGGTCCTACAACATTTATTAAATAAATATTTATTTATTTATTTAATTTTCTGTGTCTTACAAGAACCCTTAACCACCTGATGTTGCATCCTAGCATAAGGTTTCTTCCTCTCCTCTACTTTAGGTTTGGACCCAAATGATCCACCAACCTTTTGCTAATGTTGACTCTATTGAGCCTCCACTTAGCTTTCATCCTCTCCATAACTCGAGCTCTCTCCACCAAAGTTGCAAAGTCCTTGATGGAGAGTGGTCTGATGTCTCCCCGGAGACCATTCTTAAACTTTCTACAACACCATTCTTCATCTAATGGCATGGTGTAGAAATATCCTAAGTGCTTAAATCTCTCTACATACTCATCCATAGACCTGGTTCCTTGGGTCAGATCAAGGAACACCACCTCTTTAGCGTATCTCACGCTATCAGGGAAGTATTCAAAAAGGAAATTCTTCTTGAAGGCTTCCAAGGTGATTTGTTCCCTCTTCTCTTCCATGACTAACTTCATGATGGCCCAGCAATGCTTTGCCTCTCCAATGAGCATATACATAATGTAAGCAAGCTTGCTCTCATTAGGATACCTCTTGGCATCAAAAATTTGCTCCATGTTCTCCATTCACCGATCAAATTGATCTGGATTAGTCTCATCATCAAACATGGTAGGTTTATGCTTTAGAAAGTCCTCCAAACTCCACTCTTGGGGTGGAGCATGTGGAGCTTGGGCAAGACCACTTGCCAAGTGTTCCTTCATCTGCTTATGATTTAGGATTATCTTGTTCCTTTTAGAAGATTAATGAATATAGTGATGATTGATTAAGAAAACTAAGGAAATCCCCACTAGACATTAAGATAGCAAGTCATCTATATGTGAAGGTTCCTTTCCAAGGTTCTAGAGAAGAGAAGAATGGATTGATTACAATTGGAAATAAAAGGAAACACATAAAAGAGTTGAAAAACCGAAACAAATAAGTGAAGAACCTTAAAATGATAAGCAAAGGAAATGGAGTGGATGGAGGGATCACACCACTAAGAAGGAATACTCTCACAAATGGTTGAAACACAAAGTGTATAAATTTCTCAAAATGTTCAACCCCTCTGCAAGTGTTAGAGGTCCCCTTAAATAGAATAATTTAGGGGCCTCTTAGCAAAATAACAAAGCATGAGGATTACAAAATAAATCTAGCATGTTCTAGAAGGTAGGTCAACATAGGTGCATATAGATGTGTCTAGAAGGGATTCTCAGCCAAGCCATCTAGGTGGCAAGACTTCACGGCCAAGGCTCCAAAGGATGCTTCTAGAAGTCTCTAGAAGGTATTGCTCCTTCTCTTTTCTCCTTGATTCGCCAAGTGTCCTCCTATGCGGTCCTCCCCTCTCTTATTCCTACAAAAGTAAATAAGTGACATTAGCATGTTGTTTTAAGCTTAAGCTAATCTTCAGTCAACAAGTCAACCCCTAAGTCAAGGTCAACAAGTCAACTAAAACTAGTCAATCAAAACTAACTTCATGAAATTGAAACTAAAGTAATGTAAAATAAAGATAAAGAGGTTGATACCTTCCCCTTTGTCATGCTTCTAGTGATCCTCCTAAAGTTGGCATCCTCAGAACTTGATGAGGTGATAACATCTTCATCATCTGATGAAGGATTATCTTGTTTCCTTTTAGAGTTATGAATATGGTGAAGTTATTTAAGAAAGCTTTTTGAAAATTCCCACTGGACATTAAGATAGCATGCTATCTAGATGTGAAGGTTCATTTCTCAAGCTCATGAAAGGAAGAAGAGAGTTGGATTCAAGCTTAAACACACATGGCAATAACAACACTTAAAGAGCAAAATGAAAGAAGAAACAATAAAAATGGAAAGCATAGAAGATGAAGAATGGAAGAAGCACGCCACTCATAGGGGGGATCTAAGCCAACCAAACCCTCGAGATGAGTGATGGTGCCACCACTCGCAAGCAAGATAAGGCAAAGGTGAGTTCACTTTTAGGAAGGAGAGCTCACGAAAATTGGTCGTTGAATGCACAAAGTTTATAACAAAATGATCAACCCTTTTACAGGACAAGGAGCACCCTTTAAATAGGAGTTCATATGGGTCCTTTAGCAAATACAAAAACATGAAAAAGGATTAACTAGCAAACCCTAAACCTAATGTGAGAGTGAGTCTTGGCCAAGTGAAGGGAGATGATTGGTGGAGGCATTCCCATGAGGAGTTTAGGCCAAAAGAGGAAGGAAACCAAGTGACCTTCTAAGGCATAAACCACAAAGGCAAAAAGAGACAAGGTACATGTCTACTTTTCCTTTTTCTTTATGCTTTTTGCTTTCCTCTATCTTCCACTTCATCCAAGTGCTCCAATCACCAAGTGCCACCTAGCCATGCTTTACTTTCTCTTAATTACCTATAAAACAAGACAAACAAGGATTAGCATGTTGGTTTAAGTTAATCTAATCTTGGTCAAAGGTCAACTTTGGATCAAAGTCAACAAGTCAACCAAAATAAGTCAACTAGAAACCAACTTAGTGAATTCAAACTAAAGTAATGCAAAACAAAGATAAAGGTGATGGAATAGAAGACTCCCCTCTAGACATGCTTCTAGTGATCCTTCTTAAGGGAGATTCTAAGGAGGTGGTCATGCCTTCATCATCCTCCCCTTCTTGGAGAGAATTCGACCACGAATTCTTAAACCCTACATCAAAAGGAGAAAGGTCACAAACCTTGAATGAGTTACTTATGTTGTAGCTTGGGGGTAAGTCTAACTCATAAGCATTGTTGTTAATTCTCTTAATAACTTGAAAGGGGCCATCCCCTCTAGGGAGGAGCTTAGACTTCCTTTGAGTAGGGAATCTCTCCTTTCTCAAGTGAAGCTAAACCCAATCTCCCTCTTAGAAGATGACTTCCTTTCTTCCATTATTACCATCCTCTTATTGTTTCTTAACTCTCCTCTCAATGGTTTCCTTGACTTGTGAATGCAAGTCTTGGATGTACTTGGCTTTGGCCTCAACATCTTGGCAAGTCCATGTGATGAGTGCATATTTTTGCCCTCATTCAGTGTTTAATACTAGGTATTTAATTGAATTTATGTGCTTAAAGAGTGATTTAATTGATAATTCTGATAAATAGGCTATTTGAGCTTGTATGATAAAAATGTGTTAAAATGTTATTTTTAGTTGCATAAATTATTCTTGGATATTTTAACGTTTGTTGATGCAGCTAAAGTTAAGATTAAGCTCATTCAAGGTGGGAAAATAAATTGATTGAAATTACAAACCACTTTTAAATAAAGCTGAAATTAACAAGTTTTGGAAAAATCACTTCTGCACCCCCAGTTTTTACTTATACACTCCCCTCTTTCTAAATGGGTCTCACAAAAAACCTATTCTGCACTCCCTAATATGTCTATTTACACCCCTCCTACCACTTAAACCTAACTCACTCAGATCATGCCATGTGGCAATCCCCAACTTTTAAATCTGGCCAATCATACACTGCCATGTCATCATCTCCTCCATCTCACACATGAAATCCTAACCCTAATTTCAGCCACCATGACCAGCCATGCCGGTAGCCGCCGCTCTTCCACCGTCAGCCACCTCCAAGCATCCACCTTGTTGGACCACTGCGAGCCAAAATGCAGCGTTCTACGTGAGCCGGCAGCCTCCACACGTTGCATCTAAAACGTGAATCCATCTCGCCGGAACAGTCGCAACAACACCAGAACCTCACGCAACTGCAGCGCCGGTCACCATTCAGATTCCTTCACCACCGCGTCGCAAACCACCACTGCATCCACCGCCGGAAACGTGAGCAAACCTCCAACACCTACAATGCAGATCTGCAACAACCACAGCTTTGGCCTCAACATCTTGGCAAGTCCATGTGGCAAGTCCATTGGTAGCCCCTTTGAGCTTTAAACCTCTTCTTCTTGTTTTAAGCCTATTGCATAACCTTGAAAAGAAAAAGGCCATATTCTACCTTAGGAAGAAAGAAGGAGCTAATGGATTGTGTTCAAGAATGGTTGAGGAATAAAGTGTGTGGGTGAGTACCTCACCCACAAATTAATAAAAATGGCAAAAGGAAAAATTGTTGATGAAAAAGTGTTGAAATAATTG
>Ga0209589_1009543_pt1 | contig 14594 bp, 7 predicted proteins | sample CowpeawhiteBW_FD_187525 | JGI IMG/M metagenome (GOLD analysis project Ga0209589, IMG submission 187525) | Root nodule microbial communities of legume samples collected from California USA - Cow pea white BW (SPAdes) (version 2) | ecosystem: Host-associated > Plants > Roots > Nodule | place: USA... | reverse complement strand
AAAAAAAAACAAAAAAAAAACTAGAAAAAAAAACCTGGAGAAGAAAGAAAGGAAAATTCAAGAGAGAAAAAAAAAGGAAAGCAAGATCTTAGTTAATCGATCAATGATATTTACTTCCACAAGTGTAAAATAAAATAAAAAATAAAATCTTAGACTCATAAACAAATGATGACACAGATTTTTTATTCCCGCAGAGTAAGATTATACCATCATGTTAGTTTGGCTTAAACTTGTATTCACTAAAATTTTCTTATTTTGTTATTATAATTTTTCTTCTTTAATGGTTAATGAAATGAGAAGGTGTCTAATTGGACTCCGAATAATATTGGTATGCTTTCTAAAAAAGTTGTAAAAAAAAGTTACTTTTCTAGTATGTATCAAGCATATTGGAGGAACTTGATTTGCTTGAATGAGGTGTCACTAACTAAAGTTTTGGTTCTTTGAAAATTGTTGTACAATCGTTTACCTATTGGTTTGGAGGCTAAAAAAAAGAGTAGTGGTTTTATGCTAGTGTTATACAATTGTGGGAATGGTTGAAGAAAGTTTTTCAGAATTTGTAGTTTTCTTTTTTGGATTTTGGTATTTAGTTTATGACGTCTCCTTGTAATCCTTTACTTAAAGTGATTAAATTTATTGTCATTAGTGCAATTATTTGGATGATTGGAGAATAAAAAATCATAGTAGATTTCAGGATCCAATTGTGTTTTCTTCTACTAGTTTTCAAATTAAGGAATTGGTGTGTATGACTGAGAATAAATTTAAGAAGCATATAAGTAATATAATGTCTCTCATTTTTGTTGTGCTAAAAATTTTTAATATTCAAACTAGGGATGGTAGGATGGTTTCATCTATGGATGTATATGACAAGTTTCATATGCAAATTGGCTTAAGGTAAATATTGATGATGTAGCTGTTGGAAATATTTAATATATTTAAAAAATATATGATTAAAATATTATCCTACGATCAATAATATTTTTATGGACTTTTAATTGTATGGATAAATGTTATTTACGATTAACGGTTATAATTTTATTACGAATTAATATTTTATTTAATCAGATTTATTACAATTGACTCTTAAGTCTAATATCGATAAATACCCTTATTTCTTTTTTTTTTCTCTATACTATCTCTTAAAAGAATGGTGTTCATAAGATTTAGAGATCATTCGCTCCACTCGATCGATCTGACTAGTTGTTATCTTGGGAAGCACATAATATTGTGTTTTGTCCTGTGCAATGGGACATTTTCTCTCTAAGCACAGCGTTATGTGTGTCTCAACCTGAACTATTTGTACTCCTTTTTAAAAAATAAGATAATTTCTAGAAGACAAGTTTAATGAAAAAAATTTTACCAACACACACAAAATCATAAGCATAATGTCAAATAAAATACTTCATTTTAATTTCATGTTGTAAATAATATTTTAAAGTCATAAATCTGATAAAAAAAATTTGTTAGTAGTCATATTGTTTTATCATATAAATATCAAAAAAAACTTTTTTCCTTATAGTTTAGTTAAAATGTTTTTCATAATTTAATAACAGTTTTAATATGACAAGTTGTGTTATATTTGTTTCATACAAAATACTTAAAATATATTCATGATCTTTGTATAAATTTTTAGAAGTAGAAGCATCAATTAATAAAATGATTAAGCCTCTAAAAATGCTAGAAAATGATTAATAAAATAATATATATATATATATATATATATATATATACTAGTGAACACACAGGCGCGACAGTGTCTTTGTGTTCATATTTTTTAATTTTTAAAAAATTTAAGTTAAAATCAATAACAAAAATATAATTAATTTTTAAAATATTTGTTAAATGTAAAATTAAAAAAATAATATATGTACAAAAAAAAGATTTTAAAATAATGATTTAAGACAAAAGAGATTTTTAGAATAACAGTTAAAAGTAAATTATTTATAAAATAATTAAGGATAAAACTGATATTATGAAATAGGGACACAAAAGAGAGAATCTTCTTTTTATATTTTTATATATATATATATATATATATATATATATATATATATATATATAAATCAAAGAATATTAATCAAACTTAACAATTCTTATAACAATAAGAGATAAAAAGCAAACGAAAAAATGAGTAAAAATAGTCTAAATTTAGATACACGTAACATTTAGGACTGGACAAAAATAACTTAACTATATTTAACTATAGTTAATTGAACCGTATTAAACTAAAATTAACTGAACTATTAATATGAAAACTAAACTATACTATTTATTAGTTTAAGTTTTGAAAAACTGAACTCATAAATGTTAACTACTCACGTAAATTGACTAAACTATTCCTTTGTTTCTTTAGTGTTGTAAGGGGAAGTGATTCTTATTGCTGCCACTTGATTCTCATGGAGACTCAGTATTACCTACAACATCCCAACTGTCCTGTAACACACGCTTTAGCATAAACTGAATACTTTTTCTTTTTACAATATTATCCAAATTAATATTTTATTTGTCTAACTAAATCACCGTCTCAATTACAATGGATTATCTATCACCTGAATTTAGCTATTTAGTTCTTTTCGATCAATTAAGAATTTGATTTGGTACACATGAATTTTAAATGAATTTCTCTTTTTTCTAGTTTAATATTATTAAATTTTAATTTTCATATTTTGTATGAATAATTTTTTTAAAAGAAATTGATATTTGAAAATAGTAATATTCTTTCACAAATTTTGATTTTGGTTAATACATTGTTTAATGTATATTTAATTTACTGTGTGTTGACGTTGTGAACAATTAATTAAGTTGTCAAGGAATGACATAAAAAATAATTATAGAAAAATATAAATATGAGTATACTCTAACTATAAATAAATGAATTCAGCAACAATAATAATAAACAAGTAATAGTAATATATTTTTAAAAGGCGGTTTATAAAAGAATTACCACTATAAGTGAGAATTCAAATTTATTTACAAAGTAAATATAATAAAATTAATTTTTATTTATATAAAATTAATAATACACTTACAAATATACAAATATGTTATAATTTTTAGTTAAATAATTAATTTTTAGTTACATAATTATATGTATTAAAATATATTAATTTTTTAATTTTGATGTATTGAAATATTATGTTTATTTTCAATAGAATTTCTGAAATACAAAATTTATCATATGTTGTGTAGGATTTTGTAGTTTTCTAAACACTTTCAAGGATTATTTAATAAACACTTTTAAATTATAAAAGTTAGATTATTATAACCATATAGGATAAAATTAGTTTAGTTTGGTTCAAAATAGTATGATTCAAGTCAAAATAGTGTATTTCAATACAAAATAAGTATAATTCAATTCAAAAATAATACAGTTCAGATAAAAAATAATGCAGTTCGATTCAAAGTTAGTGCAATTCAATTTAAAACCGGTTCAAAAATAGTGAAATTTAGTTCAAAAATAGTGCATTTTGGAAAAAAGATCATTTTATAGCCGTTCAATTCAGTTTATACTATAATTCAGTTCAGTTCATTGTAGTTTGGTTCAATTCAGTTTCTAAAAATAAATAATAGTTCAGTTCATCTAAACTATTTTTTTTAGTTCAGTTCAAATGAATTATTTTATAGTTTAGTGCAGTTTTTAACAGTGCAGTACAATTCAGTTCATTTTGGCCAGCCCTAGTAGCATTGTCCTTAGAGAGAAAGCGCCTCCATTGCAAAGGACAAGACACAATATTATGTGCTTCTCTTCCAAGATACAACAAGGATTGTTCTAGTTTGACTTCATGTGCTGATATTTTTTTAGGAAGTCAGGATGGATATGTGAATAGTTTTTCGGCTTTTTTTAGGGGTACATTCTATTTATGTTAAGTTTATGGGGGTCATTTATGTTTTGGAACATGCTTGGAGGAAGGACTTTCAAAAGCTTTGGTTGGAAAATGATTCTTATGTCACGGTTTTTGGATCAACAAGTGGTTTGAAGTTTTAGAGAGTGCTTGCATTTTTGTACACATGCACTTTGAAGTTTCTTATATTTTTGTGTGAAGGAAATCCAATATAAGTAGGCTAATGTTTTACCTCCATGTATTTATTTATTTATTTGTTTTTTATAATCGGTATAATTTGTTTATATTTCATGAAATATAATTTTTATCACGAATTTGGTGTGATGAAATTTCTCATGCTTTAAATTTTATATTTTATATTTTAAATAAATTTCTATGTGATAACAAATGATTGATGAGTTTGAATTGCTAATATAGATATCAAAGTTTATAATGATGTCTAACCTAACCTTATCTAAAAAAGGAAAAAGAAAAGGAATTATTAAAATAACAAATATTTCATCTTTGGAAACCATATTTACTCGATTTTCTAACTGAAATTAAAAAATCAGATTTTATATTTTACAAATATTAGTTTCGTATATAAAAAATAATATTTTTGGACTAAAACAAAATTCTAAATTAAATTATTTATACCGAAATACTTGTATCTTCTACCTAAATTTTCCATCTCCTAATGTATGCAAACACTTTAAAAGAGCAAAAAATCGAAACAACACTTAGTACTAGACCAAAAACTATAGTCATTAATTAGGACGCAACTCTTAATTAATCTAAGAGTGTAACGTTCAAACGCCATGATTCGATCGTGACATGAGAATTATGTAATCCAATTTTATTTTTTATTTTTGTTTTAAGATTTATAATTTGGAAGTCATTTTTTTCTTCAAAAGTAGTTTTGAAATTATGCAATCCAAAGACTAAAATGGTAAAAAAAATTATGAAGTCCAGAAAGAAAATTATGGAGGTGCTGGACAAAACTGACTCCAACCATTCTTATGAGGTACACAATATGAAAGTCATCAATCTGCTTAACATCAGTAATCACAAGTTTAACAACCACTATGTTCCCAAACAAATCTTTGTAAATTTCGTAAAAGTATCGAAATGCTTGCTTGCTTAGAATAAGTTTTAGAATTAACCAAGGAATCACAATTAAAATGCCAATCATCATCTGAAAAAACTTTCAGGAAAAACAAGTTTATGCATAACATTAATTTTAATTTATGAATAATTTGAACCAATGTGGGCCAGTGCAGCTTAGACGGATTTTCATCTAAAGATCAATAATGTCACTGGTTGTGGTGCAGAATTAGTTCTAAGTTTAGAGGAGACGCCAAATAACCTTTCACAAGGATAATAATCACATCAACAAGCTGAGTTAAATCTCAATCATTATCATAAATCAACGAAATTTATTGAAGTAAAGAAACAAATATTTCTGAAGGCAGTGCTAATAGATCAAAGAGCAGCTTTCAGCAGAGAAAAACAAAATATTGCAAAACTTATAACTAAATTACCAAAGTTCCACAATCATGATAGTGAAATATGTCCAGGAATCATAGAACTTCAGGCAAAAAATTGGTCACTTCTAGTGTTGTTTAACTTCTGGCTTCTTCTTCTGCCACAACCTGTCTAGTGCACTGTCAGCATCACCCTGGAAAATAAAACATAAAATCATTTGTAAAAAATTGCAATCGTGAGTTGTCAGGAAAATCATTGAAACATCTATGCATGTGCAATAAGCCCAATGGCAATCAAAATATATAATAATAAACCTAATTCTCTATCATGCATAAAAATAAAAACAACCCCCACAAACCCGACAATCTACTTCACTGTTAAATGTTAATCATACCATTCAATCGTAGCTTCATCCAACAAAAAGTAACAAGAGGTGTATAGGATGGTACAAGACTACATTAACAAAAGAAGAAAACTAAATGTTCCACACAATCCAATCCCATCCTTGCACATTCCCTGCCCAAGCTAATTCAGAGTTTTTTAAAAGGATAATCATTGGTAATCAACAATGATTGCGTACTTATACCACATAGGCAATGATGCTGCTACAGCAGCCATTGCAAGACAAAGAGGTTATATTATAGGTATGATAAACGAAAGATGCTACCAAGTTCTTTATTTTAAAACGTAATTCACTAAACACGACTGCAAAAACAAATCTGGGCAAAAGCACAATTAGCCAAAATCAACCAACATACAAAAAAGAATGCGTAATGCAATCATAAGCCATAATGGAATACAATAATGCATCAGAAAAAGGTAAAACAAAAGCATACGAACCTGTGCTCGAACGAAGCCACAGAGAGCAAACGTGGAAAAATGACCATTGTAGATACCATTCTCATCCAAATGGCCAATGTTTATCTGAACCGAGGCATGGTCCTTTGCAGTTATGAGTCTGTTAGTGGCAGAGCTGAAACGTGGTTTAGCATCAGTTCAAATTCCACAAAAAAACAACCAAACAAACCCACAATTCGAAAAACAGAACTTGTATATACCATTTCCTAGGAACGTATAACTCAGTGAGTTTTCCCTCCTCGTTCTGCATTATGTCACTGTATAATCAAGCCTCTTCGTAAATATAAAAACCTAAGTCAGATACATTAAGACCATTACTCATCCGCGAGTATCAACACACAATTTCTACTCCGGCAAACTTTCTGTTTCGTTGCTAATTTTCATAATTACGTGCAGTATATCCAAATTACACGTCAAAACAAAAAAATCAAATACAAAAAAAGAACATGAAAAAGAGAGAATACCGCGAAAGACGAAAGGCGAAAGAATAAGGCTCTGACGAAGACGACAAATTCATATAAAGCTGAAAAATACCTAGCTTAGGCGGATTTTGGGCCGCTTAGATTTTATTCCAAGCCCAATCTAAGGCCTTGTATTTCCCGCATGTTGAATTAATGTCAGGCCCACCTAGAACATTCTGAATTAGCTTTAACTTAAACTAAAGTGTGGAAATATGTAAAGCAAGAATAAGCTTAGGTTTGGCTTCTTAAAGAAAAACTTTTTAAATCTGATTTATTTATCTGGTATAGACCTTTTTAATAAGTTTAAACGCATGTTTTGTTATGACATTTCTAAAACTAATGAACATATAATATTAATTAACGGTCCGATAGTTCATTTTAAAAAAAATTGCCAAAAAGACGTGCAGATGAAAAAAAATATATGGTGATTTATTTTTCTAAAAGAAAAAATGAAATATATTGTTTAGATAGAAAATTTTGGAAGATTTTTAATTTTTAAGAATTTATGGAAAGACTTTTATTACTTACTAAAATCACATAATTTTATTTTTTCTTTTAAAAAAAATTGCAATATTTTTTCTTTCATATCATCTCTTGATTTACTGTGTATTCTCATGAGAAGATGAAGATGGGAGAGAGTCTCACGATGAATTTTGATAGATTTAAGTTGATGAATATATGTATTTCTTTGAGTAGATTTATAGGGTAAATTAAGTGAATTTGGAAATTAATTTTGTGAATTGAGAGATGTGATAGATTAAAAAAATTAATAGATAAAATTTAAAGATTATTAAAATATCCTTGATGTTAAAAATAAAATAAAATAATTATTGAATGAGTTAAAAAATTGAAATTTAATATTTTTAATTTAATAAATTATAATAAAAATATAAATAAATTTAAAAATTAACAAAAATAGAGCTCAAACCCAAACACACCCACACATACTATGGGTTACAACACCACACACACAACACTGGTTAGCACACTCATTACATACATATAACACTAGTTACATAACCAATGTTCTTACATACACAAACTCAACCACCAACACACTCATAAAACATGAAATGGTAAAATGACACACAATGCCTCAAATTTTCGCATCCTTAGCATGATGGAAAAATCCTCTAATCCTACTTATCCGCTCTCCCATTTTATGGAAAAAAATGTAAACGAACACATATCATATTTACTATACGTCTTCATGAACTGAATTTCTTTTAATCAGTGTTATCACATCATGCGACTACAACATTAGTATTGGTTGAAACATCCTAAAATAAATGTCTATTAAGAAATTATGAATTCAATTATAGGTAGAGGCACTATGGACTTCACATTAGACTGAATTTATTGGAGATTAATATCGAATTTTGTTATATTTTGTGCTTAACACTACGATTTTCAACACCAATAATATTTTTTAAGTTAATATTAAATACGATTTTTTATAATGTGAAAAACTATGTTATTCTTCAATAAACTTCAAGTCTTCGTATAACTCATATTTATTTAGCTTTAGTTACTTATTTGATCATAAATTTGGTCGAAAAAGTTCAAATTAGTCTTGACTAAGTTTTTTATTTTGATTGATTCTTAATTTTAATTTTTTGTTTCAATTTTGTCAATTTTTTAAAAATTGACTTAATTAGGGTTTTTCTAAAAAAAAAGTTATAAACAAGTCACGTATCAAATCTCGTTGTATGATACATCACATTATCATTCATTCTCGAATGATAGACAATTAAATTCCATATAATGTTTTTAAAATTAAACAATTTTTATTCATTTTTTAATTAGAATCCAAACTTTTTTTTTCATAAATATTATTTTGGTAGTTAACTTTTTTATTAAATATTTCTGAAATTACATTTAAAGTATTTAAATGATTGAATTCCATTTAAATTAATCAGTTTTAATTTAATAAAAAACACGAATTAGTAATATATTAATTATAAAAACTTATTTTCTTTTTCAATGAAATTTAAATTTATTTAATAAATATAATAATATTTATACGATAAATAATAATGTAATGTCAAACTTTAAAAAATAAAGTATAAAAAAATATTTGTTTGAATTGAAATATTAAATTTAAAATAAACATAATTTAAAACTTTATTTTTTATGATTTAATTAAAATTTAAAACATACAATATTATATGTTTAAAATTTAATTTTAATAAAAATATCTAAAATTTAAATAAATAATAGATAACACGAGTAGAGTTTTATTTCGAATCACAAAGAAACCAAATTTTGATATCTATTGAAATTAAAAATAAAAAATAAAAAAATTATTACAAGTAAAATATAATTTGTTAATATGAAAAATTGTAAAAACATTTTTATATACCGGTCAAGTTTCCATTTAAAAGACTGAATTCATAACACACGCTAACTAAACAAAACTCAACACGAGAAATAGAGTATTGGAATCTGAAACCATATATAGAGCTGTAAAGGGCATGGAATAAGTGGCAAAGAAAATGACACCTCACGCGCTTCAATTAATACGTATATACGCAACAATACGTTACTATTTCTCTTTAATTTTGTTCAGATATTAATTTATTTTGGCTCTCAATTTTATAATACAAATACATAAATGAATAATGAAAAGTAATAGAATTAAGATGAAATATCTCAAAAATATGTGAGAAAGAACATTTATGAGAAATATCTCGCGTGTACAATCGTTCTTTCTTTGTTTTTTGTATTTTTATCGATTGCTACCAACTTTTGTTTTATTATAACCAAATTCAATTTAAAATAATGATTTTTCTGTACATAATTGATATTTTTTCTTAATTGAAACATTGAAATTTGTAACAATGTTTTATTCTCATTACAATTATTGCACAAATATACATTTATCAATCGTCCCAATACACAATATAAGAGTTACCACTTTCTTTATGTGACTGATGTGATGTTGTAGTGTCTGTTTTATCTTAGTATTATAATGTTATTTACTTTTAGTTTGTTTTGACAATGTAATTTAAGGCATTTAAATGTATACCTTTAAGTGTAAATTCTTTTAAATTTATTAAATTTATATACGTTTCTTTATCTTATTATCTTGAGCGAACCTCGAGAATTTGAGAATTTCTGAAAAACATGATATCTTGTTGTGTATTTGTCCAAATAAAACATTCACATCAATAATAAATAATATTGTTTTTACTAAAATTAATTTATGGCATTAGATAAGAATAAAGATAATTAAGTATAATTAGAAATTTCTAAATGTACAACATAAACGCTGCGTTTGATTTAAAAACCTAGAAAAGGAAAATGTAGGTTTTCTGACGCGTCACGCCCCCACTAACAACTGGAACACCTTGAATTAGCCTAAATCATACTCTGGCCCCGCCAACTGGCTTAGTATCTAATTCATTGCACTCATTTTCTACTTCACTTTTTCTTACTCTATTTCTCAAATTCTTCTCACAAACACAAAATTAACAACAACGTAACTAGTTTTGGATTGTGAAAAGTAAAAGCTGTGTTTTGGAGAAGAATTATGGTGGGGTTTACGATAATGAGTGGGCGTGAAGCAACACAACAACTAGGAGTGGCAGAACTCGTAAATAAGGTGCGCATCTGAGGTCATTTTGGCGTAAACCGTCGCATATAAGGTGAGAGAGGAGAGGCTCTTTCTTCTGTGTTATGCCAACTCATTTCAGAAAACTCAAGTAATCAAATTCAAATCAACCATGGGAAGCTCCACAACCTTCTTCTCTGTCTTCTTCCTCGCCTTTGCGATCCTCGCCGTCCACGTCGCACAATCCTCACCGTCCACTCTCGACTTCACCGGCGACCTCAGCACCTTCCTCCTCCCTCTCAAGTCCGGCTGTCGCGGATCCGTCGCGGAGTGCGGCCTCCTCGTCGGCCAAGACGACGACGCTGAGTTTCTGATGGACTCCGAGACCAGTCGGCGCATTCTAGCCGGAAGGACCTACATAAGCTACGGTGCGCTGAGGAGGAACACCGTCCCTTGCTCGCGACGCGGCGCTTCCTATTACAATTGCCGGCCCGGCGCTCAGGCCAACCCCTACAGTCGCGGATGCAGCGCCATCACCCGATGCAGGCGTTGAGGAAAAGCTATTATTCTTCTCATTTTATTTTTAATTTTTAATTTTTGTAATTGATGAAAAATCATTGTTGTCATAATGTCACGCTACCACATATATACAAGTAGAGAAGAGAAAGAGGAGTAGACATGAATAAAATCTAATCGCCGCCGTTTGTATCTGTATTGTAATTTAATTTAATTTTAGGTACACATATTACTATTATTATTATTGTTAATATTTGGTTGCTATTTGGATGTGTGAAAATTCTCATCATTATTCATATTTTTTTGTATTGTTGTTATCAATTTCGTCGGTGGTGGTTTCTGTTTGTGTGCTGTGTTCATTCTTTTCATGTCGGAACTGAAAGAGAGATTTAGGGTTGATTGATGGATTTGACAGACATACATGGCAGTGTTTGGTGTGGAAGGTAATGTGAATTTATATACTGTTTTCTTTTACTTTTGGAAAAAATAGAGAAATTATTTCATGTAATAGTGTGTATTAACTGAGTTTTTCAATTAGAAATGCAAATATTGCATAAATGTGTAGGGTAGTTTAAAATAATTTGTAGTGAAAATGTGAGTGATTTTGGGTTTTTGGATGTGATGTGTGGCTTGAGGGTGAAGGAGGGTGGCATCTGTCCCGTGCGCTGGCCCTCCGTGTTTCCCTTTTCTCTTTCCAGCACACGCTTTGTTGAAATTTAGGAAAAGAAAAAAAATAGTAGAAAAAACTATGGCCAATTTATCACCAAATAGGTCGCTTTCTCCCCTTTCCCTCTAAAGAAGAAGAACATGAAAAAATGGCCAAATACGCTCGATGCCCATATTTCTTTGTCGGTTAAAGTACTCAAGATCGTTGCTATTCTTATGTGAGAGTAATTTGTTTAGGGAAGAAAAAGTAACACTTGGTTTTTGTTAAATTCTGTTACAGTGGAACATAAACCAGAAAAAATTTCAAAGAATCGTCATCGATATGCAATTGTATGCGGCGCAGATAGCGCAGGTCTCTATTTTCAACATTTATAATTTTATATCTGTAAATTTGACTCCCATAAATAAATGTACTAATGGCATGGAAGAACAATTACTCCTTTGGTTGAGTTAGTTATCAAATTTATTGTGGTCTTTATCAACCTTAGGTAACAGGGTGGTCATTTCATATAAACAGCCTTTGAAATTCTTAAGAAAAATGTCTGGTTTCCATTGGAGGAGGAATGATATTCTTATCCTGGATTAAAGGCAGCCTCACATGTATTATTATTATTATTATCTGTGAATTGAAATGGGTGAACAGGGTCCTATGATTATTATGATGGCAGCATTGGCATCTGGGTTACCTTTTTAGAGTGACAACTAAATACACCTCACAAACGCTTGTCCCATTATCTTGTGTACAACTATGATTTTGTCCCGGACCACCCATTTCAGAATCAGAGACTCCAAACCCTAAAAATACTCTTCTACGTCTTTCTACTCTCAAACTCTCACAGTTATTACATTATTTAATGCCTATAAGTTTCTCAACCATGCACTTGGGAATTTGATTTTGCAGAATTTGAATTCTTTAGGTTGTTTTTTCTTTTCCCGTGTTATTTCTCTCATGTTACCTTCAAAATATACTGATTTTGATGTTTAGAATATATCGAAAAGATTTCTAAAATACGAACTTAAATATATTGTTAATGCTCGACAAAGTACAACAGAAATGCCCGATCATTCAAGCAACTCTTGCTAAGCAGTCAAATATCACTACACTTGCTCTGATGCAACCAAAATTGAAAACAGAACCAAAAAAAATCAAATCATGCAAATTTCTGGAGTGACGTGAAGTGAATACTTGGAGTTCTGGAAGATCTAGATAAATGCGCAAATAATCATGCAAATTTCGGTGAGGATCCACGGAAGAAATCTATCTCAAGGCAGAAGAATGGTTTTAAGTTTTCTAACATTTTGGAAAGTGATTAGATAATATATTTTTAGTAAATATTTTTATAGAGGCTGATGATGATATTTTCTATGACTGCTTGTTAAATTTTCACATGATATTTTCTTTTTAAAGGAAACTTTTTAGAAGAAAATGAAATAATTAGAATGTATCTTTTATATTTTTTTTCCTGATGTCGGATCTGGAAAGGTGATACTTAGTTTAAAATGAAAGAGTGTCTTGCATAAATGCCACCAGATTAAAGAGAAGTGTTAATTATCTCACATAAATATGTTTCCATCATTCGTTTTCTGTATTAATTCTCCTCTTTCGCATTAATATTAAAATTAAATTGAGCATAAATTACTCTTAAAAGTTGTTGAAGAGAACAAAATTATTTATGTGTTGTAAAGAGAACTCTAACGATATTTGTAGCTGATATTAGATATCCTAACAATTAGTAATTAAACTTTGACCCTTTGCTCTATTTGTAGTACTATTTATTTGTAATATCCTTTTAACTTCTCACTACTTGATGTCTTATTTATATGATTAGATCAACAATAAAACATGAAATATTTCATTTTTATAATGAAATATGTGCTTAACACTACAATCCTTGAAGTCATAACATTATCTTAAGTATTCCTCGCCATACATTCATAAAAGGCCTCCACTACACATATTTTGTCTACATCTATAGTTTTATTGTACATTGAAAATACTTTCAATATGTTTCGTTTTCAAGTTTTTAAATAATTTTATATTAGTAGTTATAACTTAGGTTCATTATACATAATTGCTTTATCAACTAATCTCACTTTTACTTACTATTTTGATCATGATTTTTTCTACAGATATTATTTTTTGTTGATTTCAATTTCATTGATTCTACATGTTTGGAAATTCAAAATAGACATATGGTATGCTAGATATGGAGTCTTATTTTATTTTCTATGTATGATTTTTTGAAGTTGAAGTACATTTACTGTATGTTGTAGAAGAACCCATGCACATTTGATTTTTCTTGTTTTATTTTTAGACTTTTGTAGAACCTATAAACCTAACTAGAGCTTACATTTAGGCCCAATTTACTTCAATTTCATAAATTATGTCTTCATCTCCTTTTCTATATTTTTCTCTAAATTTTTAAATTGTCTTTTCAATTTCTTCATATGGAGAACTAATTATAGCCAACATAATCCTTAAGAGAATTCTTAAAGAGAAGAAAAAATAAATTGAGTTCCTAGTAGGGAATTAATTACTTACATCAATCAAGAATTTTATTGATTCAACTTGATAATCACATTGTTACCTCCTTATAATTGTATTTTGTCTATTAAAAGTATAGCTTCAAGTTTTAAAATTCTAGAAAAAATATTAGAAATATGAAATTTATAATGAAAAAATAAATAAGGCTTATAACTTATTTATAAAGTTTTTATCATTTATCTGTTTAAAATTTATTTCTACTAAAATGAGTCTTAAAATAAATGCACCTATTGGAGTACGATTATACAAGTTTGCGTATAATGATTTTAGAAGTAAGAAGATATGTAGTCATTTTCTATATATATATACTAGTTATATGTAAATAGTTTTAGAACGTATGCCTTTCAATAACTGGGCTTATATAAAATTGTTTTATTTACTTTTTTAATTATTTTGTAAATTTATTACATTACTGTTTTCATTAATTAATTAATTAATATTATTAATAAAATGTGTATGAAATGTTGGATGATTTTAATTATTTATTTTATTTTCACAATTTTAACTGTTTATATATTTTACTTGTTTACTCTTTTAATTTATAATAAAATAAAAATTCAAAAAATAATAATTTCTACAACACAAAAAGGAAAAAAATTGTCAATAAATAAAATAAAAAAACTTATAACTTCTCTAAATAAATAGCTACAATTTTTCTAAAATTGAAAAAAAAAATAAAACAAATCATTTCT
>Ga0209589_1009539_pt1 | contig 14596 bp, 9 predicted proteins | sample CowpeawhiteBW_FD_187525 | JGI IMG/M metagenome (GOLD analysis project Ga0209589, IMG submission 187525) | Root nodule microbial communities of legume samples collected from California USA - Cow pea white BW (SPAdes) (version 2) | ecosystem: Host-associated > Plants > Roots > Nodule | place: USA... | reverse complement strand
ATATATATATATATAAATATATATATATATATATATATATATATATATATATTCAGTCTCATGACTTAAAAGAAAAGGGGTTCTTTTATTTACAATATTATCCAATTTTTGCTTTACAAAAAATAGCTAATAAAGTTTTAGAAGGAGCCATTGCATGAAAACTAGACAAATTATTTTCTCACATCATATCCCATCGTGTTAAATAACTTTGGATAAGAAAAATAGATTATAAAAAACACATGTAATAAGTTATGTGATGAAAAGAAAAAAAGAAAAAGAAAAAAGAATGTAGATGTTTTATAACTTCTGTCAACGCTTGAATTCTTTGAAAAGTGGAAGATACCCTTAAAAGAAGGGTTCAATTAATTGTGCCTTTTTATGTGGCTTAACATTCTAAAGTTAATAAATTTGTATTCTTTTAATTGTATATTAATCAACTTATTCATTGTTATATATTATTATACCGTAGTTTATATATAAATATATCAACCAAACGAGATTCTCTTTATATTCGTATATTTTTTTGAATGAAAATAATCTTAACTGAGTTCCATCACTTTATTTATATTATCCTGAGTTAATAATCAATACAAACCATCAATTTTAATACCAGATAATATGAAGAATAGAAAGATCTTCAACCATTAACGATGGATCATTCGTCGACAATATAAAAATATATAACGTCACTTTCAAAGAAAAAAAATGCATTTATAAATTGAAAAGAATAACATTTATAAACTATCATTAGTCTTAAGAGATGTGATATTTTTAAATATATTTTAAAGTTATTAATGTAATTAATTAATATTAATTGATTGTTGTTGAATTAAGAAGTGGGAGAGTGTTTATGAAATATTATTGCCCTCAATTTTTAATACATCTAGTAGAACTTATACACATACTGGAACATATTTTGAAATAAATCTCACTAATTGTTGAAGCAACAACGCTAGACAATTTTTTATGAAAAATATCAAAATAATATAAAAAAGTCTACATAAAATATAATATCAATGGATTAAATATGATTTTAGTTTTTAAAACTAGATGCAAAATTAAAATCATTTATATCCCAAACTTTGACATTTTAGTCAAAAATTTAAAAAATAAAAGAATACAGTTCTTTAAATCTAACGATTTCAACTTTTTTTTATCTGTTAAATGGTATTTTGAAATAACATTTAAAATGAAACGTGTTAAATAATATAAATATTTTAAACATCTTTAACAAAAAAAAAAATCACGGGGAAATTTTTATGTAAGTTTAGAAATAAAGATGTATTTAATCTGTCAGATGAATTGAACATGTAATTATACTTTTTAGGTGTGAATGAAGGGAATGGTCCTTTTACAAATCAAACCCCAAGCATTATTTTCTGATCTCATCGCTATAGCCCAATACGAAGCAAACGTGTGCGTTCTAAAATACCGAAAATAGTATGAAAATGGCTTTAGTTAGAATGAAAGCATCTTTGAAGAATAATTATTGGTTCAGTCAAAGACTTGTGAATTGATAACTATGAACATTTTTTTAGAAAAAAAAAAAGGACATCATAAAATGATTACATATTTTCAAAGTGTTATATTTCTTTTTTTATGATTATTATAAGAAAAATTAAAAAGACATTATTCCTACTTTATTCACTTTATGTTTTCTTTTGACATCGCCACTCAATAAACCAATTACAATAATAATATAATTAAAACAAAAAACATAGATGCAACATGCTAAGTATTCTAATTAAAATTGGAATTGTACGTGGATACCATATCTAAGAAAGAATTTTATTAAAGGTAATCATATATTACCAAGATAAAACTCTAAATTTAATTATTAAAACAAAAAGCATAGATGCAACATACTAAGTATTATAATTAAAATTAGAATTGTACGTGGATACCATATGTAAGAAAGAATTTTATTAAAGGTAATAATATATTACCGAGATAAAACTCTAAATTTAATTAGATAATGATAAAAATATTACCTCAAATGCTATATTATAAATCTAGCTATGTCTTGTCTTTACCACAACAAGACATACATGTCTCCATTTATACTAATTCCATTTATTTATCTCAACACACTTCTCTTTCTCTAGTTATAATTGTTTTTATCATACAAGATATATTTACCTTCGTTCCAACTAGTCATCAAAATAAACTATTATTTGATATCACTATTTTTTTATTGAAACAGTTAAAATATTCATCACCAATAAAATTAAGTTGTCATATAAGAGATCACCTATTACAAAAATTTTGGTCCAAAAGAAAAAAACTAAATTAAATTAACTTATTTTTTTCTCAAGATAAGCTAAACCCTAACCCCGTGTGAATAAGGTACCACCAACCCGGCAAGTACATTCGGTATGTGTTCAATTTAAGGGAGAAAAAAAGGACATAAAAGTGAGTTTCATTTCACATGTGAGAAACAATGTCACCCACCATGGAGATGAACCTGGACAAGTTAAACAAGTTAGGAACACGTTCACACAATTTGGGTTATTGCAATTGGAAGAAGCATGCATGCATCCAACACAAATTTGGTCTGTCGCGTCTGAGGTTTTAATGAAACAAACAAATAGTACGTAATAATTCACGTTGTTCATCAAAGCTCAAGATTCATCAAACTAAACAAGATAGATATAAAAGACAATGCATCCTGAGTTTAGACCAGGTTCTTCGTAAATATTTTAAAAAAAATAACTTTTATTATAAACTAATAATTTCAGAGTATATACATAAGTTTAAAATATAAATTTAGAAAAATTGTAATAAATTTTTCACAAATAAATTTTTTTAAATTATTTTCTTTTTCTTCATAAAATTATTTATAAAGAAACTCAACCAACCATATGCCTTTAATGTTCAAAGGAGAAACTAGCTCATGCATTGAATTTGACTACGTTACTTATTTATTGATTGAATAAGTTAGCTTAAGCTTTTTAATATATTATTTTATTTGCACAAACGTAGCGAGCTGGTTTTTGTTTTACTTGTCGCTTGTTATAATAATGAAATTAGGTTATAATTTATTTATTGAATATTTTAGGCTAAAAGGTTAATAGAGAAATTGATAAAAAAAAATCATGTAAAACAAAAAAATGAAGTTTAACTAGAGAACACTTGATAAATGACACAACAACAAACATATAGAAAAGACAACACCTAGTTAACTAGAGAACAAATTATTGTTATTGCTGTTATCTTGTTCACCCCTTCATAGATAAGGTACATGACCTAAAACCTTGTTTTATTATACGACTCATTCGCACTAGGAAACATACAAACATGCTAGTGTTATTTAATGCTTTTAATGTTTTTTTTATTATTGAAGTGGGAAAACCATTTGGCATTGGTGATTATACTATCTTCTAAAAAATGTAAAATTCATATTATAGTAATTGCTATAGTACTAATGGTACCTAGAACAACTAACTTATATCCAATTGTAGAAAGTTTACATTTGTTAGAATTGAAAATTGAATTTTAGTCATCCAAGTATTTTGTTTTTGGTTAAGTACGTTGGTCTACACAATGGAAAGATTTTTTTTTATATTATTTAGAGGTACGATAAAATATTACTGATAGTTAATTACTAAAAGAGTGTTGTATGCATGAAAAATGAAATAATTTGATCTCAAAGTTAGTCAATGTGATGTGAAATAGGTGCAATTGTGTTATCAAGTTCTTCAATGTAAGTTGTTGTGTTTTTGTTGAGTTAGTGTAGTTAATTTAGATATTTTGTAAGAGTATAAAGTATGTACACTTTTTTACATATATGAAATAATATACATTATTAATATTTTTCATATTTTTTCTATCGTCTTTTCTTTTATTACTCTGTAACATTTGTATCTATAATAAATTGGTATCTAAAGCAAGAAGATATTGGATCAAGATTATAAAAAAATACATTTTTTCATCGTGTAGTTTGAGTTTCATAGCAACCAACATGACAGGTCTCAACGAGCACATTTTTAGAAATTTACCAGTTCTTGATGACAAATATTGGGACAAATGGAATGTTCATATGAATGCAATGTTTGATTTTCAAGATATTCTTGATATTGTCAAGAGTGGTTATGAACCACTTGATGAACCTCTGATTAAAGGTCAAAGATAGGTTTTCAAGGAAAATCAAAAGAAAAAATTGTAAGGCTTGTTATTTCTCCATTAGTGTGTTTATGGTTCTCACTTTGAGAAGATTGCATGGGATATCTTGGCCAAAGCTTGATCCAATGATGACAAGCTAAAGAAAGTGAAACTACAAACTTTGAAATGAAAATTTGAGTAGCTCCAAACGAAAAATAATGAGAAGAAGGAAGGGGTGTGTTGTTGTTAGATATGAAATGGTGATTTAAGCCAAGAAACGGGGGGTTGAATTGACTGTTTAAAACTTTTTCGAATGCTTAAAATTCCTTTTAATTAAATCAAATAGACCACAAAATTTGAATACAAAAACTATAGAACAATACACTTTCAATTGGTCAAAAATAAAAATAACTGACTAATCTGTTCATAATCCTATGAATTAGTTGACTAAAATTTTGGAAAATTATGCAAAATGAGAATTCGCAAATTTCACTCAAACAAAAAAAATTTACACACAAGACTTGTTCCAAACAGTATTTCTAATAGGTATGCACTATCATATTACACATAAACGCATTCAAACACATCAATGAGGGGTTTACTTTGTTTTCTTGAGATTTTAAAGTGAGTGAGATGAAGAGAAGAGAGACACACAAATGTTTTTATACTGGTTCACTCAATCACAAAGCTACATCCAGCTTACCAGGACAACCTGAGCCTGATTTCCACTATAACCAAAAGTTTTACAAATCAAGATTACACTTTTAAACAAAGAAAAACACCAAGATTTTTTACTCACACAAAAATCTAAACTACAACCCTACAAGAATCACCCTCACAGACCTAGAATCATACCAGGTAACCAACCAGAGGCACAAGAACTACAAAACCTGATGATAACTCTCCCTAGCCAACCATATACGAGTTCTTCAAGCTATTCCCAAACCAAAATGCCTCAAAGATCAACCAAGATCTTCAATCTTCACCTTGGAGTTTTGTAATTCAAAGAGAGAGAGAGAGAGGGAGAGTTTTCCAGTGATGAATAACAAGTTTCGTGCTAAAAAAATCATAATTGTGCCTCTGCTCTTGAAAACACAGTTTATAATCTAGTCTTAAGTGAAATTAATCGGTTGAATTTTCTGTACAATCTATTGATTTTACTTGATTTAAGTGAAATCAGTCGATTGAAAAAAGAATTCAACTGATTGAATGCTTTTATATCAGAAACTATATACAACAAGCTTTTTAACTTGTTAAAACCCATTTTAATAGATTAGAAAGGACATACTAAGACTAGCAAGACATATAACCTATGTCATATAGCCTACCAACATGATATAACATGTAACCATTACATTTAACACATCATTTACAGCTTTAGCCCTATAGAAACATGATCTTCAAGTAAATCTTCATCAATCTTAATTAAACACATGTGATTTTCATGCAATTTGCTTTATCAAATCCTTGCATCAAGCTTGCTTATGCCAATAGTTGTGACACCAAAGATACAATAATTTGAACTTTAAAAGTTTAAATTTGCTTAGTTCAAATAAGATGGTGGTTGGATTGTCTAATATTTAGATATCTAAAGCATTGTGTGAAGAATGTGGGTAAACAATGAAGAAAGCCTTTCAATTATGCTACATTCCATATAGCAGTTTGTTCACTAGAGGTAATCTACTCAGACATTTGTGGGCCAATTGAGGTACCTACACTAGGTGGCTGTAAATATTTCATATCTTTTGTTGATGAGTTTACAAGGAAAATTTGGGCATTTATCATTTGTAGCCATAGTGGTTCTATTACATTTGCCATTACTTAACATTCATAATCTAGACATTACATTAACATCTTAATAAAAGTATTGAGTGTAAAGTACATCAAATCAAACATCTGTCAACTTAAGCAACAAATTGCATCCAACTTAAACTCAATATCTCACTCAATTTTCAAACATTCATTTATGATAAAAAAAAACATGAGCCTTGCATAGAAATAAAAATTGTGTGACCAAGTCACCTTCACTTTCATATCTTCTATCCTAAGATTCGATAATAAAAAAAAGCATAAATAGTTTTCCTTATATATAACTCATGTTTGATTTAAACGAATAAGTTCAATAAGGGGAGTGAATTGAACTATCTCAAATTTTCAGAAAAACATAAAATAACATCTTTAATAAACCAGTCAATTTTAGGATTTGGTTGCATTCAATTTTATGCCCAGAACCAAGATTAGAAAAATATCAAGAATCGAATGATAAATAAAGAGTGTTAGAGAGAGCGGGTAAAAAGATGTACATAATTGATTTTATGTTGGTTCACTCTATTGAATAGCTACATCCATTTACTCAAGCACACCAACAAAGCTCACACAAAAAATAAGAGATTTTACAAACACAGAATCAAAACAGTGAAAGTAAACAATCCAAGAAAGCAATCTATAACCTTACAAGATTGGTTTTCACACGGCAACACCTTTTCACTATATTGTATTCGAAATCCCTATCTAGAGACAATCTAAAAACTCAAAACTAAATTAAGAAAATGAAAAATAATATCATCTAGAAAAAGATAAGTAGAACTAAAAAATAAATTAGGTTAAGTTCTATATTTCGCTTCAAACATGGTACTGGTCTCAGAATTTGCATAAACAACTTCAAGGGCAATGTTCAACTTAATTTATACTTTCTCTAAATAATAGAAAAGATTTCAAAAAATTTGGTGTTGATCTCATGTTAAATGTTTTGAGATAAGAGAGTTATATATATATATATATATATATATATATATATATATATATATATATATATATATATATATATATATATATATATATATATTTGTTTTAATGGATTAACATTTATGTTAATTTCACTTATATGTGAAATAAATCAATTAAGTCAAATACCCTCAAAAGTATAAAACTTTGAATTTTCACTCATTTTCACTCCACTATTAATCCACTCACGAAGGTCAAGTCGAGTCCGCTCAGGCTAAAGGCTTAGTTGAGTCAAATCGGGCTGAAGGCTCAAGTTGGATCGATTTGGGACAAATATCGAGACAGGTGGATGAACCATAGGTTAAGCTAAGTTGACAGACCCAAATTTAGGTCGATTTGGTGCAAGCCAAAAATCAGGCCAATTTGGCATAAACCAGACGTGAAGCTGATTTGCAATAAACTGAAGGTCAAGCTGAGTCGATCAGGCCAAAGGTCTATACAAGTTGCCTGGGCTGAATATTGATCTATGTTGAACCATGACGAAGATCGAGTAGAGTAAGCCTAGGTTGAAAGTTAGGTGGACTCAGTTGGGGTCGAAGGTCGAGGTAGAAGGTTGGATGAAGTTAGTCGAGGTCGAAGGTCAGGCAAAGTAGGTTGATGCTCAAGGTTGGGTCGAGTCGTTTGTTGCTAAAGGTTGGGCCAAGTCAGCTAATGCTGACGGTCGGGTTGAGTCGGCCTTTGGCAAAGGTCAAGCCAAGTTGGCCAGTTTCGAAGGTTAGGTCGTGTCATCTTGAATCGAATGTTGAGTCGAGTTGGCTCAGGCTGAATGTCAAACTAAGTCGGCTTATGCCAAAGGTCGAGTCGAGTCGGCTTTGTCGAAGGTCAAGCCGAGTTGGTCTATGTCGAAGGTCAAGCTGAGTTGGTCTATGCCGAAGATTGAGCCGAGTTGGCGCAGACCGAAGGACGAGCTAAGACAAGGCGTTCCAAAGGTTGTGCCCAGTCTTCTTGGGGCAAAGGTCGAACTGAGTTAGTTCGGACCGAAGGTCAAGTTAAGTTGACTTGGGTCGAAGGTCGAGCTAGTTGGCCCAGAGCGAGTGTTAAGCAGAGTTTGTATAGGCCGAAAGTTGAGCTGAGTCGGTCCATTCTGAAGGTCGAGCTGAGTCGATTTATGCCGAAGGTTGAGCCGAGTTGGTTCGGGCCAAAGGACGACTCGAATCGAGTCTTGCCAAAGGTTGATTCGAGTTGGCCTTAGGCGAAGATTGAGCCGAGTTAGTTCGGGCCAAAGGTCGAGTTGAGTTAGTTTGGGTCGAAGGTATGGTCGAGTCGACCTAGGTTGAAGGTCAAGCTGAGTTGGCTTGTGTCTAAGTTTGACTCGAGTTAACTTGCGCTAAAGGTTGAGCCGAGTCGGCTTGGACTAAAGGTTGAAATCAATTAACCCTAATTGAAGATCGAGACGAGTCAAGCTGAACTAAAGGTCAGGCCTAGTCGACCGAGGTTGAATCTTTTGGAATCAACCTAAACTGAAACTCGAGACGAATCATCTCATATTGAAGATCAAAATGACTCAACTTAGATAGAAGATCAAACTAAGTCAAATCAGACTTGAGAATAGTTAAGTGTGTCTTAAAATATATATATTTTTAAATATAATAACATTTCAATATAAGATTAACTAACTTGAGATGATAACTTTTCTTAACTAACCTCATCAATTTTAATCACAAATCTAAAAGAAAATGAAGAAAATAAAAAATCTTTAAAGTAAAGATGATGACTAAAAAATGATAAGTTGAAAATGATCCTTAACTTAAAGTGTGATCAAATTTTAAAAGAAATGAGATAGATTTAGTGGAATCAAAATAAAGAAAAGTTAGAAACATAGGGAGGAATTAACGAAAGAGAGAGTAAATGAGTGCGAGAAAAAAGTTTAGTGTTATGTCCTTCAAACATTATACTTCATAGATGTTGTAAATATTATTAATCAAATATACAAGAAAGGTATTACTTCTACCTAAATTTATGTCAATTTACTTTAAAGATATATTAATTAATTTTAGACTCAAATATATTTTTAGTTTATGTAAAATGATTGAATTTTGATTTTGTAAATTGTGTTTTCTTTTAGTTCCATTTAGAATTGCTAGTTTTGAACTAAGTGTTAAATAAAAATGTATAGATTAAATTGAGTTATAAAAATTAAATTAAATTTTAAAAGTGATTTTAAAAAACTGATCTGGATTACTCATGATTTAAACTAAACTGGATCATGATTTAAATAAATTAAACTAAATTAAATTATTGTAAATTACTTTAATAATATGAATTGTTTGAATTATTATCAATTTGATAAACAATTCAAATATTTTTGAACATTCTTAATTCCAAATAATGTACTATTATTATAATATATAATCAACATGCGACTTTTAAAAACAGATTAAAAAACATTATATTTATCTATCCTAAACTAAATATAACAAATTAAAAATAACGATGAGTTGTAATTTTAGATAAACGAAAATAAAAATAAAAATAGTTTATAGGACTAGAACAAGAACTAAACACATATGTTCAAATTTTACATGGATAAAAAAGCAATGAAAAAGATTTATAGTTTTACATATACTTTATTTTAAACTTAATTGAAAATATTTTAAGGTATAATATAAAATTAATAATAAAATATATAATATAAAACAAATTGAAATTGAAAATTATAATTGGAATAATTAATCCACAACTAAAAAAATTTCAGTACATATAAAATTAGAATATATTTTAGAAATAAAAAAAATTATAAACTCACATAAAAATATTATTAAAACATGGCTACATTTATCCTTTTATATTGATTAGTTATTTCAACATATAGTAGTTCTATCAAAGCACTATTAAAATGTTATAATCTAATAAGTAACTTAACAAATTTTTGATTATTAACTACACTTTCAAATTTTAGTAAACCTTTTCGTTTTAAGCTATTATTTTAGGTACTTTTCGCAAAACATAACCTATTCCATGTAAATAAAACCATATCCAAATCTTAGATTTGAAAAATCTAAGCCCGTTTCCGTACTTAACAATTATGGGAAAAAAAGTTTAGAAAAACATAACTTTAATTTATCCACACGTGATATCTTTTTAAGTTTTGTGCACCTTGATTTTTTGAGCAATAATAAAACTTTTCTTTCCAATTAAGCAAAGTTTTCAACAGTCAAATAAGCAGTTATTTTAGACCACATGGAAGCACTTCCATATTTTCTGAGTTTATGTAACAACAACATAGCACTCACAAAATTGGATTATACAACTTTAGTTTCATGAATGACACGTGGACCAATTCTTTTTGAAGAATGTCATTTTGTTTAAGATTTTTTTGTTCCGTCTCATTCTGTGCAGATTTTCGCGTGATGACAATGAGTAATGCTACAAACATAGCCAATATTAACGTTAAGAAATTATTATAAAACACATTCACATCCAATTAACAATACTTGAAGGCGAGAAAAAAAATAATAATAAACAATTGTAAGTTGGTCAATGGTCAAAAAATATATGAAAAAAATCTTGATCGGGTATGTTTCCATTTTCTATAACTTTCTTAATCCGAATCATTTAAGAAAGACAAATCAATTTTTATAAAAACTGATATAGCGAGAAGAATGCACTTTTGAAAATAAAGCATTCATGAAAAAAATAAAATAAAGAAGTATATATAAATCATGTTAAATGGAAACTAACTTCATTGTGTTTATTTGGAATTCCCAGTTGTTTAGTACTTAAGATAATGAATAATACGTATAAATGTCAAAGATAAAAAAAATCCAAAATTTCCACTTCAAGACCTTCAACATATAATATGATGTAATGTTTATTATCTTTCTAATATGATTTATTTTATATATTGGACATCATAAATTACTTAATTAAGGGAGACGAATGATTAACACTTAGGTTAAGCGATATTGATGAGTTAAGATTAATTTAATAATACTTAAATATATTTATAATATTTTTTTTGTGATATATATTAAAAATTTATGATAAATTTAGAAATTTTATTATTTATATCAATAATGTTCTACATGTCTAAATCAATCATATATCCTATTTCCAATTATCCAATCAAACTAACTGACGTGATATGTTTTTATTAAATTGTAATATCATTTTTTTTTAAATTTTATCGACAATATTAATCTTTTTTTTTCATGATTTTAGTTTTTGATTTAATTTAAAAAAAGTAGAGTTTTAATTCGATCATCAATTACATATATTTAGTTGTTTTATTATTATATTTTAATTAATTAAATTTATTTCTATGATACCTTAAATATATTCGTTAGCTTTAAAGTTCAATTAGAATGAAAATTAACTTTTTTTTTTAATTTAAGGGCTAAACAAAAAGGAACAAATCAAAAATCACATCCTATAATCAAAGAAAATTAAAATTGTAATTCAGTACTAATTATTCGAAACTAATTGAAATATAGTCAACATTATCCTACTTTATAACAAACGGTTCTTAGTAGCTATGAGCGCCACCATTTCCATTCAATCACCAAAGAGAAAATGACAGGGTTTTAGTTTTAGAAAATAAAATTAATGTATAAAATTAATTGAAAACATGTTAAAACTGAATAAAATTTTTAACTGAACCTTTGATTGTTTGTACTAAAATTTATCAAGAAAATTTGTATATAATTTTTAATAATAAGATTCTCTAATTTATTTGTAAATATGAAAAAAAGTTAAAATTACAAATTTAATGATATTTTTATTATAAAATTATTTTAAAAATCTAATTAAAATTATAATTTTTTTATTATAAAATATTTAACAACCACAACTTTTTTATTATACCGAAAAAGAAAAATTAAATTAAAGTAAACGACAAAACCTTGGTTTAATTTAGTTAAAAGTTGGTATTAACGTAAAACTAAATGAAAAGAATAATGATATTTAATTTAAATAATATTTTAATAAAAAATCCAACCAAAGTGAATCAAAATTATTCCAAAACAATGTTACCCACCAATCATTCTACCTTGATTTTGGTGGACACGTGTGGCAAGCTTATCTCAATGATGATTAAGTCACTTACCCGACATTTTCAAGACCCTCGTTTCAAAGTCATAGATTTCCTACAAAACGACAAAATAGAAAGTGTGACTATGTGATTTCACAAGCCAATCTAGGGTTCCTTCCTTTGGTGTGCCAAAGTGTCCCTCTTTCTCTCTCTAACTTTGGCCATCCACCACATTACTTTCTCTCTCTAGAAATGGTCCCTACTTTGGAAAACTTTGAACCTTCATCCCCCCTTTGTGCCTTTGTGCCTTTGTGCCTTGGCCTAATCTCTTCCCACACATCACCACAAATTCCACACCCATAAAAGGCCTTCCCCACTTCAAACCCCAAAAATTTCAATCCTCTCTCAAGGTTATAGCTTCTTTCTCTGTGTTCATTTTTTTCACTAAACCCACCCAACCTTGCACCCAAAAACATTCTTTCTCTCTGCATATATTTTCTTTGTTAGTTAGTTGAATTAGGGTCATGGGAACCCCACAATCCAACAACTTGCCCCCAGGGTTTAGGTTCCACCCTACAGATGAAGAGCTCATTCTTCACTACCTTAGGAAAAAGGTAGCCTCCATTCCTTTGCCAGTTTCCATCATTGCTGAGGTTGATATCTACAAGTGTGATCCATGGGAGCTACCAGGTTTGTCACCTTCTCTATCATTACACGAAAAAATTGAAAAATTTTCGTTATGTTGTAGAGATGATTAAGCATATGTGAAGTGAGGTTGACGAATGTTATTTGTGTGCTCTTCTTTCTGGTTTTGGTTTGTTGAACAGCTAAGGCTGCGTTTGGGGAGAAAGAGTGGTACTTTTTCAGTCCTAGAGATCGGAAGTACCCAAATGGAGCGAGACCAAACAGGGCAGCAGCTTCAGGGTATTGGAAGGCAACGGGCACTGATAAGAACATAGTTGCATCATTGGGTGGAGGAGTGAGACAACATTTTGGTGTCAAGAAGGCTTTGGTGTTCTACAAAGGAAAACCCCCAAAGGGTGTCAAAACCAATTGGATCATGCATGAATATCGCCTTGTTGACACCAATAAACCTGTTAGGGTCAAAGACGCTTCCATGAGAGTGAGTTTTCCTACCTATTTTTATCAAAATGAATAATAATATTTTCATCATAACCACTACACTTTTCAACATATATGGTTAACTTTTCATACTTTTAATATACATCAAGTTTTGATCACCTCTATATTATCATTCATAAGAAATTAGGGTTCATATACTAAGTACCATTTTGTTTTATCATGTTATTAAGACGAAATTGGGTTGACAGCTAACTAAATATCAAAATATCTTTTCTTTTGTTTAGTTGGATGACTGGGTTCTGTGCCGGATATACAAGAAGTCCAAACACAGCCTAACTTCAATCACAGAGGCATCACAAACAGTGGAAGTGAAAGAGCAAGATGAAGCGGAAGAAGAGGAGCAAATGAAAGAAACTTTTTCTTTTTCACCACCTCTTCTTCTCCCTACTCCACAAGCCACCCTCATATCTCAAAAATCTCTATCCTTCTCCAACCTCTTGGATGCAACAGACTTTTCCATGCTCAGAACCATCTTATCTGAGAACCATAACAACTCCACTAATTACCCAAACACAACCTTGTTCAATTCTGAGAATCTGGATCATGAAACCCCCCAAAACTTCTACACCAACAACACTGATATTAACAATAGTACCTGTTTCGTTCAGAAGAACCCTTCAGTGATTTCAAACATGGATGAGAACATGATGTACCCTCCAAAGAAACACCATAGTTCTTCTTATTGCAATTTTGCAAACACCACCCTCCAAAACCAGAACCCCCAGTGGAACTTCATGTTCAAGCAGCCTCACATGAATCGCCAGCTACTTCCGGGTCCCCAATATCTTCAATTTCAGTGATAAAACCAAAACAATGCAAGTCAAAAAAAAAAAAAAAAAAAAAAAAAAAAAAAAAAAAAAAAAAAAAAAAAAAAAAAAAAAAGAAAAATAGGGGAGAAAATATCAAAAAACAGTAAAATATCTATTAGCTCAGGGAAAGATAACAATTATTTTCTTTAACTTTTTTCTTTTTTTGTTGTTGTTGAAAATATGGAGAAAAAGGGTTTCATTTTATTCGAAGTATATTCGTCTGAGAGGAAGTCTTGGAATACTGAACCTGTTCATGGAAAAAAACCAGAGAATAGTTAGATACGGAATAAGAAAGAAAAGGTTTCACTATTGAACGGTTAAAAAAAGTCCAACAAATAGTGTACAAAATGTTCATTTGCACGTGTTTGGTTGGCAAATTGGTTTTGATCATTATGTGTACTTTGTAGACTTTGTATTTGTATTGGTTGGATTGTGATATTATTATATTATTTTTCCGATTACATTTTTTTTTGGACTAGCCTTATCACCATTTGTCATTTGTATATATATTTCGTTAAAGTTTTATTATCAGTTAATAATTAAGATATGATATTTTATCACATTATATAATATTCTATTTTTAATTAGATAATTTTAATTCTTAATAAAAAAATAATTTATTTATTTAGTAAAATAAATAATTGAATAATTTTATTTATTTTAAAATATTAAAAATTTCCTATCTTTTATATAATTTTTAATACTACTTTTATGAAACTACACATATATATATATATATATATATATATATATATATATATATATATATATATTTATTTTTAAATAAATA
>Ga0209589_1009534_pt1 | contig 14600 bp, 7 predicted proteins | sample CowpeawhiteBW_FD_187525 | JGI IMG/M metagenome (GOLD analysis project Ga0209589, IMG submission 187525) | Root nodule microbial communities of legume samples collected from California USA - Cow pea white BW (SPAdes) (version 2) | ecosystem: Host-associated > Plants > Roots > Nodule | place: USA... | reverse complement strand
TTTTATAAGTATGTTTATTTAAAAAAAATAAAAAAATAAAAGATAAATTATTAAAATTAATTTAATATTAAAAAATATAATAATTAAAAAGAAAAAAATCATAATAAAGTTACAAATATAATAGTATTATAAAAAATACATATTAATTAATTTTTTCTTTTGTTCTCATAAAAATTACTATACGAAAAAGTAATAAAATAAAAAGATATGAAACTAATATTTTTAAGTGATACGACGTTTTTTTCTTTCTCACATTAAACAAAACTGTAAGATCATAGAAAATGACGTTTTAATAATGATAGTGGTTTAAAAATAGTGAGACTCGATTATTTTAATATTAAAAGGTTTTAGTATAAATAGAATTATTATAAACGAGTTTCATTATTTTAAAACACGTCATCTCTCTAGAAACTATTTTTCTAAAGTCCTATAACTTCTCTCTAGATGTTCTATCTCTCTGATCGTCTGATTGAAGAACCGAGACCGTAGGATTGATCTTCTCGGCAAGCTCTTCCAATGGGACCGATCAGTTTCTCCATTTGCGTAAGTTGAGTTTCCGCTCTCTTTTTAGTCTTTTTCTATTTTCTGTTGCATGCGACGTTTTAATCATCAGTATGAGTCTCTCCTTATCAGTGATCATAATGGTATGTCCGGATCGTTATTGTGATGTTTCTAGGTGTAGATAGAGCATCCTGTGGAGTTAGAGGTGTTGACGTTTATACAGCTGTCTAAGCAGAATAACAGGTAAGGGAAACTAGAACTCAAAGACTTTAAAATGATTTGCTTGATTTTTATTACTTGAGATTGACTTTTGAAATGTACTAGATTGGCATTTGTGTCTTGTGGAGTTGATTACATGTTTGTTTGGTACCATTTTCTGGCTTTGCATGCATGAATGCAGGTGGGGATCTAGGGTGCTCGCCTAAGCGAGTGGTTTTTCGCCCAAACAAGAAACTCTAGCCTAAGCGAGAATAGTAAAAGCTCGTCCCTGCTCTCTGTCGCGAGTTGTTGCTTGAGCGAAGGCCTTCCGCTTGAGCGAGAGTGATCTCGCCTAAGCGAGATGGTTTATCTTGAGCGAGGACTCATAGATGCTCCAGTGCTCTCCGTTTCCAATCTCGCCTAAGCGAAAGCTTTTAGCTTGAGCGAGAGGCTTCTGTAGCCTGAGCGAGAGCTCTGCAACTTGAGCGAGATTGATAGCAGATTGGTTTCAAATTACTTGATTGCTTCAATGATTGATTTATTTGCTCCTTAAAGCATGAAGTATGATACCATGTATGTTTTATGTTATGTAATGAGACTGAAATCGACGGGTTTGGTATGAAATGTTGTGTGAGTATGCAAAGTTGTGATGTTTAAGGAATTTCAAGGAGAAGTTCTATGTGGTGGTGTCTTAGTGTATGCAATGACATAAGGACTTGGTATTTGTAAGACCCGTCAAATTTAATTAATTAAATAAATAATTAATTAATAAATGTGGGTAGTTGGAGCCTTTATGGTATTAAATATTGATTGATGTGATGTGGAAAAGTACTAGCTCAAGTGGTTGAGAGTACTTGATTGTATGAGATGAATTGGGTTTAAGTCCTATGGACATCATTTGTATATTATTTAATTATTATTTTTTTTATAATATGCTGGATCAAGAAGAGTGATAATATAATTATAGAATTATATAAATTATCACGAAACATGAATTTATTGAATGATTCTGCATTAATTTAACATTTGGGATGGTCTGGGTTTGAACCTAAATTGAACTTTATTTTTGCCAAAATTTCCTTTGGCATAAAGGTGAAAGGGCAAGGAAACCCTAGCAGCCAAGGGAGGGCTGAAAAACCATCATAAGAACACAATTGAATGGCATTAACCTTAGTTTAATGGTATTTTCGTTTTGCATCATTAAACCCACATTAAGACACCAATTAGTGGCCAATGAAGGGAAAAATGGAGAGGTTTTGTGGCTGGTCTTGTTGCATAATCAGAGGAATACGAAAATTAGAGTGTGTTGTGAGGATTGAGTGAAGAAAGGAGCTGGATTGAGATAGGATCATATGAGGGTTATTGGTGATCAAGAGAGAATTCACAAAAAGCTCAAATTAAGCTAAGGAAACCAGGTTATGGGAGTTGAACCCGTAATTTATGTTTTTATTTGTAAATGTATGAATTATAGCATGTATATGTATGATCACCTTTAAATTTCATTGAAATTCATGTTTTTGGAAATTTTCCAAAAACCGCCTGGCGGACGATGAACTACTGCCAGGCGACTCATCTGTGTTATGTAATTTTCTGGGTTCCTATGAGGAACCGCCTGGCGGCAAAGCCCTGTGCCGCCAGGTGACACAAGCTAGCCAACCCAATTTTCTGGGTTTTGATGCACTGCCCGGAGGTGATGAACAATCGTCAGGCGACGCGAGTCAAATTCATTCGATTTGGATGTTTTTCGTGTTCTTGGAGGTTTCTGATCGGGGAGAAATCACGATCTAATCTTTATGAATGATTAGACATCGTATTTCATTGGAAATTCGTGGAATTGAGGTTTAATTGAGATGAAAATCGCATGAAGGTTATCTTAGGGTTGATGAATTGGGGATTTCGAAAACGACACTAATCTAAATGGAAAATGTGAATGAATTCGGGTATGGAAAGTGTTAGAGATGAATTGTAATCCTAAAAGATGGAATCAGATTGTTGATTGTTCGGCGCTAGGCGCCACCTTTTTTTCTAGTTGCACAATTTTAGTAAAACTGCATTTCCCGGTTCGTTAACCATCCGATTTAGGTGATTTTTTGTCAAGTGGTATGTAACATGTAGTTTTTCACTTTGAACGGTGGAGATTTTATTTGGAGGGCATAAGCGAGAGATATATGTTATGCACGACTGCTAGTTTCATAGTTTATCTTATAAGCAAATTGATCATATGTGCGTATAAAAGAGTTTATGGAACGTTAAGGGGTACTACAGGGAGCTATCATAGGTAATGTAAATATTAAAGTGTTGTCAGGACCATAAACGAATATAATATATATATATATATATATATATATATATATATATATATATATATGTACTGGTTTGAGGTGGGGAACACATGGATGTTTCCTAACTGTTTTAGAGCCCTTGGAAGGGAATAACGTTATGGCAAATGGCTGAAATAACATGGTTGGAGTTGGGGATACTCTTACATGTATATGAAAGTAGCACATGGGTATAAGGAATTGTTATGGGAATAGAGGTGAAAATTTTATTCTAGCACTTACACGAACTTGGGAAAACAAATCAGGCTATAGGGGATAACTAGTACAACTCGCTGTACTGATGTATCGCCTGGCAGAAGGTTTGGAATTGACAGGCGGTAGTTTCAAAACAGTGGCTACTGGAACGCGTGGCGCCTGGCGGTGAAGAGTGTCTCGTTAGGCGATAACTGCAGGCATGGGAATCAGAGGTGCATTTGGGCCTAGCGATACGTGTCCCCCGCCAGGCGGTACGTATCCCCCGCCAGGCGGTCTGGAGGCCTGATGCGCCTGGCGCCTTGAGTGTTGCACTAGGCGATACCGTGAAGCAATGATGTTATGCTTGATATGATGTGCGTGATCTACAAGGCTTTTAGGATACCTTATAGTTCGGCTTGTTGATGTTTCTTGAGTTGTGGCTCGGAACGTATCCCTTGAGTTGAGCTCGAGATAGGGGTTAAGCACGTGACATTCCTTGAGTTGTGGCTCATAATTGCATCCTTCGAGTTGAGCTTGGGATGGCAGATGACCACGAGGAACCCTTGAGTTGAGCTCGGGTTGGCGAGTGTTGCTGGTGTGAGTGTGCTGGTTGTGACCAGTACAGATGGGTCTAGATAGATTGCCCTCCTCAGTAGTTAGCTGACGAGTTTGGTAGTCTTGGGACGTTGCGAACTATATTCGTATTTGAGAACTCCACCTGGCGTTACGGTGTGTGATCCGTAGCATGGTTTCCTGCATGTGCTTTATCGATTGTGGCTGATAGGTATGGCAGCAAGACATTTTGAGGTCATCACTAGAAGACATAGAACACGATTAACATGGTTGTGGCCAATGTGTTGTGAAACCAAAGGATGGAATTCCTTTGGTGTAATTGTGTTGTATATATAAATGTATTAGATATATGTTTATTTTGTTAGCTTACCTTATATGCTTGTGTTTGGCGATGATCGTATACGTGGTATACGTGAGTAGAGGATGTGGCAGGTGGATCTGGTGAGGCATAGAGTTGGAGCGGGGCTAGACTTGAGATATTTCATCATGGATTTATGTTTTATGATTTTAAGTCAATTGTAAACTCTTATATTATTAGAGTTAATTTTATCATGGATATTTACTCGTTGGGATTAGTTACTATCATGGTGAAATAAACGTTTTAAAATTTCCCGCATTTTTGGGAAATAGATTTATAATTAATGAGACTTTAATTTCTTACTTTTATTTATTTATTTAAATCCATAATATCCATCAGGGATGTTACAGTATTGGTTGGTACCCTGAAACTCCAATAATCATTCACGCTCAGATAAAGCAGAATGGATTATGTTGTGAGGAGTAGCAGGAAGTCCGAGCCCCTGGACTTGATCAGGTCCTAGACACGAAGGAGATTTACCTTGTGAGTGGTTGGGTGATAACCCCTTGAGGCCAAACTCTGCAGATTTTGGGAACCACACATAGGTGCAAGCTACTGAGAGGTCCAATGTCACTTGCATGTATCTGAATAATTGAGTTTAATGTCAATTGTATCTTTATTTATATGTATGCCTATGTGTGTTATGTTGGTAAACTGAGTTAAGTTTTCATATTAATATTTCCTTGTTTACATTAGCTTACCCTTGCTTTTTGTGTTATGTTGTATGTTTTCCTTTTGCGATGATCACCTTTTCGGTGGGAGCAGATGTGGTTGTAGTGTTAGAGGCATTTCTAGAGGATGTGGAGTCATCGTTTTAAGTTTAGGAGGAGGTTCCCAGTGGGAGCTTTAGTAGTGGTCAGCTTAAGTATAAAGTTTACTAGTTTAGTTTAAGTGTATAAGTGATATATTTTTATAGTCATATCTTTTGTAAGAATGTATTAATATATTGTATACACTAGATTATCTGTTTTGGAACTATAATGAAATTCTCAATTTTTATTAGTTTTAAGATGCTAAAAATTTGGATGTTACATTTATGGTATTAAAGCAGTTCGTCCTTAGGATGACCCAAGGGTTGTGGGTTTGTCATGTCTTGTTTGTGTTAGAGTTCGAGTTTAGTAGAGTTTGTTTGTGATACCAAAATTATTAAGAACATAAAACATCTGGATAAAGTAATGAGGGTGCACACTCATGACTAGATCAAAGATTGTTTTCCTTTCTTAATAATGGTTTGAGGAAAGAAGAGTGATAGACAAACAATTTTGGCTATGAATAGATGTTAGTTTTGCTTTTTGTGTCCATGTTTATTTTTTGCACCTCTGTGGTTTGTGGTTAGTGTTTATAGTGATAGAGGAATGTAGATTCAAGGTCAAGCTTAGATTGGTGAAAGAGAAGCAATAGGCAGATCCTAGGTTGCAGAAAACAGTGAGATTGCTTGGCATCGAACAAGCTAAGAAAGATAAAGATCGTGGAGTGTAAAACAACGAAAAATCTCTAGTGGGAGGTTAAGATATAGCCGAGTTTGTGGATCAGTTAGGTAAACTGATGTTTCCTAAGTAGAAAGAAAAATCATATGTGGATGAGAATGAAGTGGCATAAAGGTTTCATATTAGGTTCAATAATCAGAAAGAGATGATTGGATCTTTTCAGTAGATAGCAGGATTTTTCAAGGAAAAGTAGTTCATGAGCATAAGCATTGACCTTGAGCTGAGGTAAGGAAATTCAAGTGTGGGAAGAAGAAACGAACCATTAAATTTGATCTTGTGGGAACGATAAAAGTTAGAGAAGGCAGAGTACCGTAAATAATGAAAGGAGAAGCAAAATCTTAAGTAGTTGAAATGGTGTCTACGATAGTTGGTACTGGAGTTGTTAATGCAAATTATCAAATTCAAAAGGTGGTTTTTGGGATATGAGTTTTGGTTTCGTTTGGGATCATATAACCTTGGTGTCATCAATATGGTAAATGAGTCATGGTTAACTGTAAGGAGGAGTTGGAGTTTGAGCTAGTATTTTTTTCTTCTATGGCGGACTAGTAAAGATTTCTTGGATGTGTGGTATGTTTCGGGGTGATCAAAGGATTCAAATTCAAATTCAACTTGAATTTTTTCCTTTACAAGGTTTGGGAGCATAAATCTCAAGGGTGACTTGGTTGTTTTCCAAGCTCATTCTGGTGGAATGTGGTATCATAGGAAGTGATGTTCCTTGTTTCAAGAAGCTGAGTAAATGGTTGTGCATCTAGTATGGAACAAGTTGAAAAGTGAAGACAGAGTGTTACAAGTATGAGTGTTTATCTAGTAAAGGCCCGCGAAGAACATATGCAAGGGATCTCAATGGTGAAGCAGTTTTTAGTTATGCTATGAAGCAGATGTTAGAACAATCACCGACAAGCGGTGAGGTTCACTATTGCATTGATATCTGAAACATAACCAATGTCAATAGTTTTTCATTGGATGGTTATGCTAAAAGTGTGGAGTCAAGACAACAAGTGGAGGATTCCTTAGGAAAACAATGGTTTAATCGCAATGTGTCATCGTGAGTAATATAGTCTAACAAAGTTTGGAAAGAGAAGTAATTATATGTTAAGATCTATGACCGTAAGTAGTTAAGATGAGTGGGAAACATGTTAAGGGAAAGAAAGTTCTAAGAGTGGCTATAAGTAAGGTTTTTCAAGCAAGTTGTTATCAAGGTTTCGTGACAAGTTTTTCAAGTGTAAAGAGAGTCGTCAAGATGTTGAAGAAGAACATGATTGACTCTTCAATGTTGATTATTCTTTGCGGTCTATTGTGGCTAAACACAACAGATGTGAAAATGGTTATTGATCGGAGTGACCCAGCGAAATAATGGTGGGATATACTTATCAATAGTGGGAATACGGGAGAAGAGGTATCTTACTCATGACCTGGTGGTTGATGTGGTGGTGAGTTCTCTAAAACAACAGATGCGTCAGTGTTATGAAGATTTGTTAAACATGTTTAGTGATCACCAACAACTAGAAGTATGAAGTTGCATAGAGGGAGATGGATAGGAAACGAAAGAGATGAATTGAGTTATGGTTTTGAGTTGTGTTATCACCTTAGAAGTGGAAAAGTACTAGTATATGTTTTAAGCAGAAAGAGAATTGTAGTGGTTGGTTCGATAATAAAGAGTAAAAATTGATGGAGAGATGGTTGCAAATTAGTGGTTTAATAAATGCTGAGGAAGTGGCAAAATTTGGGGTCGTTGTTGTTGTAAGTGAATGTTCTAGTCTGGAAGTGGGACTTTATTATTATAGACTCTACTGCCCTGGTCAAAGTCAGTATGAGAAAGATGATATCATGAGGATGGTGGTGGACAGGGTGGTCAAGAATGTTATGAAGTTGTGTGTGATCAATTCAGATGAGTGGTACCTCAAGGAAGAAACTAGATAATGGGAAGTGATAACAATCATGTTTTTGGTTGAGATCGGTTGCAAATCTTTACATGTTGGTAAAAAAAACAAAAAAAAACCTACCAGAAGTAGTGGAGAGTTTATGGAAGGTGAGTCAGCATATCAGAAATAATAGGGTTGGTCAGGTCTAAAGGATCATTCAAGTTTTAAGGTGGAAAGTGGAGAATTGCTTTGAGAGTAGTGACTAGACCCATCTACACTATTGAACATATATCGCTTAGCACAAAGGCAGAGTTCTGAGTAAGTTTAAGTGTTGCAATTGTTAAGTCAGTCATGTCTAGGTGGTCGTTGTAGAGAAAATGAGGAAAGCATGGTTTTCTCTCTATCTGACGAGTGAATTTTTGAAGACGAAAATTTTTCTTGTTGGGGAGAATGTAAGACCCTAGAAAATGGCGTTTTAAAAATGATAGTAGTTTAAAACTAGTGAGACTTGATTATTTTAATACTAAAAGGTTTTAGTATAAACAGAATTGTTATAAACGAGTTTCATTATTTTAAAACACACCATCTCTCTAGAAACCACTTTTCTAGAGTCCTTTGACTTCTCTCTAGAGGTTCTGTCTCTCTGGTCGTCTGACTAAAGAACCGAGACCGCAAGATTGATCCTCTCGGCAAGCTCTTCCAATTGGACCGATCTGTTTCTCTGTTTGCGTAAGTTGAGTTTCCGCTCTCTTTTTAGTTTTTTTCTATTTTCTGTTGCATGCGAGCTCTCTTCCGCTTGCATGTAATGTCTTAATCATCAGTATGAGTCTCTGCTGATCAGTGATCATAATAATATGTCCTTATCGTTATTATGATATTTCTATGTGTAGATAGAGCATACTGTGGAGTTAGAGACATTGACGTTTTTAAGGCGTTGACGTTTAAAAAGTTGTCTAAGCTGGATAACAGGTAAGGGAAGCTAGAACTCAAAGACTTTAAAATGATTTGCTTGATTTTTTTTGCTTGAGATTGAGTGTTGAAATGTACTGGATTGGTGTTTGTGTGTTGTGGAGTTGATTGCATGTTTGTTTCGTACCATTTTCTGGCTTTACATGCATGAGTGCATGTGGGGATCTGTTATGCTCGCCTAAGCGAGAATAGCAGAAGCTCGTCCCTTCTCTTTGTCGCGAGTTGTCGCTTGAGCGAGAGTGATCTCGCCTAAGCGAGATGGTTTAGCTTGAGCAAGGACTCATGGATGCTCCAGTGCTCTCTATTTCCAATCTCACCCAAGCGAGAGGTTTTAGCTTGAGCGAGAGGCTCCTGTCGCCTGAGCGAGAGCTCTGCAGCTTGAGCAAGATTGGCACCAAATTGGTTTTAAATTACTTGGTTGCTTCAATGATTGATTTCTTTGCTCCTTAAAGCATGAAGTTTGATACCATGTATGTTTTATGTGATGTAATGAGACTAAAATCGACAGGTTTGGTATGAAATGTTGTGTGAGTATGCAAAGTTGTGATGTTTAAGGAATATCAAGTAGAAGTTCTATGTGGTGGTGTTTTAGTGTATACAATGACATAAGGACTTGGTATTGGTTGGTATCCTGAAACTCCAATAATCATTCACGCTTAGATAGAGCATAATGGAATATGTCGCGAGGAGTAGCAGGAGGTCCTAGCCTCTAGACTTGGTCAGGTCCTAGGCGCGAAGGAGATTTACCTTGTGAGTGGTTGGGTGATAACCCCTTGAGGCCAAACTCTGTAGAGTTTGGGAACCACACATAGGTGCAAGCCACTGAGAGATCCGATGTCACTTGCATGTATCCGGATAATTGAGTTTAGTGTCAATTGTATCTTTGTTTATATGTATGCCTATGTGTGTTATGTTGGTAAACTGAGTTAAGTTTTCATATGAATATTTTCTTGTTTACATTAGCTTACCCTTACTTTTTAGTCATATCTTTTGTAAGATTGTATTAATATATTGTATACACTAGATTATCTGTTTTGGAACTATGATGAAATTCTCAATTTTTATTAGTTTTAAGATGCTAAAAATTGGGATGTTATATTTATGGTATCAGAGCAGATCGTTCTTAGGATGACCCGAGGGTTGTGGGTTTGTCATGTCTTGTTTGTGTTAGAGTTCGAGTTTAGTAGAGTTTGTTTGTGAAACCGAAAGTATTAAGAACAGAAAACGTCTGGATAAAGTAATGAGGGTGCACACTCATGACTAGATCAAAGATTGGTTTCCTTTCTTAATTCTAATGATTTGAGGAAATAAGACTGATAGACAAAAAGTTTTGGCTATGAATAGATGTTAGAGTTTTGCTTTCTGTGTGCATGTTTGTTTTGTTGCACCTTTGTGAATTGCTTAGTGTTTATAGTGATAGAGGAATGCAGATTCAAGGTCAACTTGACTTACTTACCTTTGTGAGGGTTGGATGTAGTTTTTGAGATAACTTTTTGCCTCAAGGATATGGGTTTGTTGTATGATGTAGATTGATGAGCGAAGAAAGTTAAGCTTTGGGTTAGTAGACTAGATAAAGAGGTTAAAATTTAGCATCAACGTTTATACTAAGGGAGCTCCAAGGGCAGGCTCACGGGATCAAATATCACAACTTTCCCAAAAGAAGTTGAGTTCAGAGGTTAGAAATATGGAAGATATCAGGGTATGTTAGCGCAACATCGTTTGAGAAAATCAACTTGGTTCTACATTTCAGCGGTGTTGAGGTTCAAAGATAAGCAAATATAAGTAGTGTTAGGAGTTGTGTCGTTGGATATAGTCATGATACACATAATCAAAATATGTTTAAACATGGACGGATCTTAGTGTTAACCCGTCCAATTATATATATAAATTTGTATATAATTTAAATTAATTTTTTAAAGTTTTAATATATTTTATAAATTTATATATAATTTAAATTACTTTTTAAAATTTTAATATTATATATATATATATATATATATATATATATATATATATGAGTTCAAAATATTTTTTTATATATTTATATAAAGATGTGTCATTTTGTTTAAATATGATAACTTGTGCTTATGCAAACCATAGCTACGCTTAAACAAAATAATTTTATGTTTTTTAATTTTCTCTTTAAAATTTTTTTTTTTTGAATTGTATTAAAATTTGTTTAATCTACTTTATTTATATATAATAATATAATATTAAGTAAATTCTATTAGTGTCCACTAAATTTACTCTATTAAATTCTGATAGCTTTTTTATACTAATATAAATATTTATTTATTTATTTAAAAAATCAACAATAATTTAATATTTTTTAAATTAAAAAAGTTTTTTAATCGTATATAGTGTTGGCTTAACCTATTTTAATATTATGTTTTATAGTAGTGAATGATTCTGCTATGATGGTAGTAAATAATGGTCATTTCGCCTCAGCCAATTCTTATTACTATCATGCACAAAATTAAAGCATAGGGAAACTAAGATGATATAAAATCTCACCTGCAAAGAATTCCAGCACTTGATTTAGTATTGTACCGAAAAGTGAAACTGAATATGAAATGAAGGAAAATATATACCAATTTCAGAATTCGCATAATCTCAATAGCTATAGAAAAACTATTTGCATATTCTCATAAATGTTATAGCTTTTTTCCTTATTTTAAACGAAGTAAGTGTTTAATTTAATGCATAAATTATCATAAATACCTGTAAAATATGAAACATAACAAGTAATTATTTTTCCTCTATTGAAAACACATGCATTATGTGGACGTGTTTTTACTTTTTTAAAGATAATAAAATATAATAAATTTTTTGTTATTGTTATTATAATAATTATAAAATTAAATGCAACTAATTTTTATATATTTTTTAAATAAATTTTATTTATTTTATATATAATTTTTTAATTAAAAAAAATAATTAAGTTTAAAAAACGGTAAAATAAAAAAAAATGATTAAAATTTTAAAAAAAAGTCACTTAAATAGTAAAATTGATAAAATAATTATTTTAATTTAAAAATCGTTGTTTAAAAGATAAAATTAGAAAATAAATTAGACATTAAAGATAAATTCTTTTTATATATAGGCATTGGTTGAATTATGAGAATGATGTTTTGTCAATAGTAATATATGTAAATGAAAAGTATAATATAGATGTTTGAAACTCTGTTTTGAAAAAATCTTAAAAATTGGTCAATACATGAAATATGGATTTACTAATCATTTGAAAACGTCCAAGTATGAAAAAAATTCAATTGAAAAATAAAAATAAAAATAAATTACGCTTTAACTAATTAAAAAAATTAATTTAACATGAAAATTAGACAAAATTAAACGATGGTTATTATAAACTACTCAATGTAAATTTAGTTGAGATCTAACTCACCAGAGCTGCAATGAAGCTTCTGTTTAGAAGAGTCGAAATAGCACAATCCATATGGACAAAAATGATCACAGCGGAGTTTTACCCAAGAAATCTCAAATCCATAGGCTAATCCTCTGTGCATGGAAGTGTAGGAATGGTTATTGAAAGTCCTCAAAGACGTTGGAACAACAAGCTTTATGTCACACCCAACTTCCATGTCCTCTGCTTTTAAGTCACCAACAACAGCATATGCATAGCCCTTTGAGTCCCACTTCACGCACTCTTCTGTTTTCACATACTTCCCATTCTCTCTCACCGAATGGTTACAACTCAGAAACACTATATGCTCGAAAATCAGAGATTCCCAATTTTCATACGAACTTAGACCGGCTTGGTATGGATCCAAAGAGTAAGTGTAAGTGTAAGTATCAGAGAAATTGGAGCGAGAGAGAGAACGCAGAGGAAGGGAGGAGCAGTTATGGAGTTGAAGAGCAGGATCAACCACTCTCACTGTGTAGTTGTTGTAGTTGATTGCCTGAACATGGTATTTTGCAGAGTGCAGATACAACACCGTAACATTATTCTCACAACCAACCTCATACCTTTCCTCACCACACTTCTCTGGGTCGCCTTTTAATCGAAATGGATAAGTGATGTTGCTGATTTTGCCACACGAAGAAGGGGGACAATGGTGTTTTTTGTGGGCCTTGGAAGCACAAATATGGTGGAGAAGGAGTAGAAGTAGCAGTAGCAGGAACAATGCTCTCTCTCTCCGCATCGTCACCAAAATGTTTCTCATTCAATTGAAATGCAAACAAATCCAAGTTAGATACTGATATCCAAAACAACACACACTCAATACATAACAACAAACAACTACACTTTCCCTTTTACAAAATTGTTTGAACACTTATCATACTTAAAACGTAGACTTTGACTCAGAAACGCTGTGTCTATCTGCTTTCACATCTCATCTTAATGAATACAAACTTTTAAATACTCCTCGTCAATTCTTATTTAATCATGTAACTTTTTTAATTTTTTCTAATTAACTTCTTTCTAAAATCATCCTAAATTCTTCTAACTGGAAGCCTTTATTTACATGCTGTCTAAAATAATTTTTAGAGAATTACTTTGGGAGCCAAATTGAATAAATAGGTCAGGACTTATTTAAATAACGACAAAAACCTGAATATAATGTTTATATAATGCATTTGAATTTCTTTTTTTCTACTTTAAAATATCTGCAAGTAATTCAAGAGCTAAAATTTCCACATGTGAAGACTTTGGAGAAAAGAATAGTATACGTGTTGTAAGGTTTATAGAGCCACAAATTCCAACAGGTTTGTCTTACATAAACACTTGATATGCAAATACATCATTGACGCAGTCAAATGACAACGTACATATAACTACTTAATAATTATTCATTAGTACTTATGTGGACAACTTATAACTCATACTTTTGGAAGGGGGATCGGACGGCGCAGAGACGAGCTTGAATATTATTCTATTTTCATATCTGAATTAAGTTCATATACCTACGTTTATTAATATTTAAAACAATACAGACTGACTGAAAATATATAAAGGATCACATTTTTCCATTTAGACAATTATTTGATGACTTGTGATAACCGTAGACTTTGAATGAGAAACCGCGTTTCCATATGCTTTCCACATTAAATACAAAATATTTAAATACTCGTCAAGTGCAGGGATCTCAACGAGACGGCGTGACTATGAGGAGCGGCTTTCAGCTATACTTTTACGTATACTTTTACGGATAAATATTTAACTAATTCTTAAAAATAATATTTGTGTTTGAGTTAAAGATAGAGATAAGTTGTTTTAGGGCGATCCTAACTGAAGATCGAGAATGAACGATCGGACAAAAGACCAAGACTGACATAGACTAGGTTAGGCCAAAGACCATAATGGACTATCCTGAGCTACTGATCGAGATGAGCTAAAATAGTTTGGACAGACAATCGAGAAATGCCCGATCAGGATGATAGAAGAGATAGGCCAACTTGGACCGATGGAAGAGACGAGCCAGTCTAGGCCCACAGTTGAGACGGGCTAGTCCGAGCCAAGGGCTGAGATTAGCTGGCTGGGCGACAGACAAGAAAAGCAGGCTCGATCGATGGACAAAATGAGCAGGCCCAAGCCCACGACCGTGATGGACCATCCTAGACCGACAACCGAGACCGGCTAGCGGCCACAACGAGTTGACCCGATGACCGATATTTGTCAAGTCGGGCCAATTAACGAGATGAATGGTCCAAGACCGACATGCCGACCTAAACCGAAAGTTTAATAATATATTTAAAAATAATAATATATTGTTCTTGTTTAAAAAGGAAGCTCATGGGTTGGCCCTAACTCACAGGAATTTTGTGGGTTTTTTGGTCTTGTGAGTTTTTTTAATTAGGAGAGTTTTGGCCATGTGAGCTTTTTTGGTCCAACCCACATGGGCTAAGGCCAAGTCGTGTGGGCTGGGCCAAATTTACAACTCTAAATGTAGTTCTTTAATGGCTTAAATACACATTTGTCTATATTTTTGTTGTTTTTATTCAATTTGGTCTTCATTTTCATTTTGTGTTCAATTAGGCCTTTATTTTCGTCAAATTTTTCTTAATTTGGACCTTTTGACTAACGGTATTTAAATAGTTAACGTTTTTGAACAGTAGATGCCACGTGTAGCTCCTGATTTTTTTTTTTTTTTTAATTTCAAAAAAATTGTCCACGTGTCAA
>Ga0209589_1009533_pt1 | contig 14602 bp, 10 predicted proteins | sample CowpeawhiteBW_FD_187525 | JGI IMG/M metagenome (GOLD analysis project Ga0209589, IMG submission 187525) | Root nodule microbial communities of legume samples collected from California USA - Cow pea white BW (SPAdes) (version 2) | ecosystem: Host-associated > Plants > Roots > Nodule | place: USA... | reverse complement strand
TCATTATTTATTATCAAAATTACAAATTCTAAAGAAATTTGATAAATAATGTGAATAAATTTAGATAATGTGAAGAAAATGAAATATTGTTAATCATTTCTGACTTAGGTATGACATTAATTACCTGCGAAACATGTTGGAAGATGATCTTTTTTTAGCAGTGTAAACCATCATATATGTTGGAATACAAAAAGGTTTATCATTGTTGCAAATTAAATTTCTTCATCATTTTCCAAATTATATGTAAAAAGTTTTGAATTACAAAAAAAATCTAGTGTCAATGATACGACCGTTTTGTGTGTCATTAACTACATCAGTGAAATTACAAATATTAAGTGCTATTTCAAAAGTAATTACTTTTCAAATTTTAAATACAAAGAGATTTCATGAGTTGGAATTGGAAAGGATTTTGTAATACGAATAAATTTTGTGGTGTAATTGTAATTTTGAAATATGAAAAACATTAATAACGATAAAATATTTAATTTCTAATATTAATCTAATTTAATTTAATTTATTTAATTTGTAATATTTATTCAATTCAATTTAAATTAATTAATTTAATTTATAATAATTAATTTTAACCATTAATTTCATTCATAGATTTTTAGTTCATATTATTAAAGAATATAATGTGATACAAAAAATTCATATTATATGATATCTTTAGAAGTTGAACAATATTTTAAAAAGTTCTTATTATTTATTTTTGTCCATTACTTTTATTAACAAAAAATGACAGGTTACTTGATATTTTTGAGAGGATAATAAACTACATATATTAAAACAATGCAATGGTAGATTATAAAGAACTTTTACATGCATGCTTGCTTTTCCACTCTCAACTTTGAAAATAACAGAACTTTTCTCCTTTAGTGAATGACAAACACAACATTTTTTCCAGCCACGACCTATCTTCATAGACGTTGTTGTTATCACCAAATTACGTTGGACTTCGCCTAGTGATCCATAGCGCATAATAGTTGAAAGTCCACTGTTGCAAAAATACCTCATTTTTTATTGCATATCTTGTAGTTACACGAGTTATTAAATAACAAAGATTATGGTTAAATCAATCAATGTAAAAAAATTATGTTTAATAAAAAGTTATAGATTCACACATATAAATGCACTCAAATATAAATGCTCATTATGACTTTTCCAACAATCACAAATGTACAACCAACCTGATGGTTCACATTGATTGCATATTTTTGGCAATTAAAGAGAATTCATGCACTTACGCACAATTTATTAAAATTGATTGCGTAATAAATGATTAAATTAAATAAATTGTCAAATGAAACCTTTTGAATAGAAAAAATAACTTTAGATACAATCATTATATAACATTTTTCAAATGAAACATTTCAAACAAACGTAATACATACATATTGTGATGTTGTGTCGTAGAAGAGGTAAAACTTGCAGAGAATAACTTTGTTGTCTTTTTTCAAATAGTTGATTCATCTAAAATAAAACCTTCATTCAACATACCAAAAAAGAAATACAAAAATTTTTACTTTGATCCGGCAAATAAAAGAACAAAAGTTTCTACCTTTGTTATATTCTTCAAACACTTCATCCATCTAGAAACTTGTACATCATTCATCTGAAAGAAAACCTGCATTGTTCACAAAAAAGCGCCATACATAAGTACTAAAATTTGTTTGAAGAAGAAAATACTCCAGAGAAGAAGAAAAACTTCTACCTTGGTTGTATTCTTGAAACAGATCATCAATTTAGCAAAACCATCCTTCATGACAGAAAAAAAAACCAACATTTGTTATATTCTTCAAACAATTGATTCATCTGAAATAAAACCTTTATTCAATAAACCAAGAAACAAATACAAAAATACTTTGATCTGGCAGACAGAAGAACAAAAGTAAAGTTTCTACCTTTGTTGTATTCTTCAAACACTTCATCTATCTAACATGTATGTCATTCATATGAAAAAAAAAAACTTTCATCAACCACAAAAACAAAGAGTCATACAAAAGTACTAAATTCTGTTTGAAGAAGAATGGAATTAGATGGAAACATAAGATCAAAATAACCGAAAGTTGAGTAAAAATAAGATGAACTTCACATACCACTTTCATTCTGAAACCAAATAAATCAAATCTTGGTCGTGACCCATCTTCTACTCATTTCATTCATATGAAAAAAAATGAAAACAAAAATAAAATAAAAATAAGTAGAGATGTGAAGATGTTAGTGAAAAACATCGAAAAAGCTGAAAAAAAAACTGAGATCTGGGTAAAAAGATGAACTGTTTGGTTGAGAAAGCTGAAAAAATGAAATCTGGATAAAATATGAACTTTACATACCACTTTCATTCTGAAACCAAATAAATCAAATCTTGGTCGTGACCCATCTTCTACTCATTTCATTCATCTGAAAAAAAATGAAAAAAAAAATAAAACAAAAATAAGTAGAGATGTGAAGATGTTAGTGAAAAACATCGAAAAAGCTTAACAAAACCGAGATCTGGGTAAGAAGATGAACTGTTTGCTTGAGAAAGCTGAAAAAAACCAAGATTTGGGTAAAAAGATAATAAGAAGATGAACTGTTTGCTTAAGAAAGCTGAAAAAAATTGAGATTTGGGTAAAAAGATGAACTGTTTGGTTGAGAAAGATGAAAAAAATGAAATCTGGATAAAATATGAACTTTACATACCACTTTCATTCTAAAACCAAATAAATCAAATCTTGGTAGTGACCGATCTTCTACCCATTTCATTCATCTGGAAAAAAAATGAAAACAAAAATAAAACAAAAATAAGTAGAGATATGAAATGTTAGTGAAAAACATCGAGAAAGCTGAACAAAACCGAGATCTGAGTATGAAGATGAACGGTTTGCTTGAGAAAGCTTAAAAAAACCGAGATCTAGGTAAAAGGATAATAAGAAGATGAACTGTTTGCCTGAGAAAACTGAAAAAAACCGAGATCTGGGTAAAAAGATGAATTGTTTGGTTGAGAAAGCTGAAAAAAAAAACGAAATCTGGATAAAATATGAACTTCACATACCACTTTCATTTTGAAACCAAATAAATCAAATCTTGGTTGTGACCCATCTTCTACTCATTTCATTCATCTGAAAAAAAAATGAAAACAAAAATAAGTAGAGATGTGAAGATGTTAGTGAAAAACATTGAGAAAGTTGAACAAAACGAGATCTGGGTAAGAAGATGAACTTTTTACTTGAGAAAGCTGAAAAAAATCGAGATCTGGGTAAAAAGATGATCTGTTTGGTTGAGAAAGCTGAAAAAAAAAATGAAATCTGGATAAAATATGAACTTCACATACCACTTTCATTCTGAAACCAAATAAATCAAATTTTGGCTGTGACCCATCTTCTACTCATTTCATTCATCTGAAAAAAAAGTGAAAAAAAATAAAACAAAAATAAGTAGAAATGTGAAGATGTTAGTGAAAAACATCTAGAAAGCTGAATAAAACCGAGATCTGGGTAAGAACATCGAGATGAAGAATCGAAAAAAAAAACAAAAATAGAAATAGATCTTAATGTTTGAGTGCGAAAGAGAAAGATGAAGCTGAAGAAATTTTGTTCTTTTTGATTTAATTTTTGAAGGTTCAAAATTCTGATATTGTGACACGTTAGCATTTTTACCTCTTGTAGAAAAAAAAATTTGAATAGAAGTGGATCAGAAATAATATTTTATTGAAGAAGTTTCCCTTTGTTAGTTCAGAATTGTATATAGTATTAGATATAGGTCATACACCTTGCATTAATGTAAATACTACCAAACAAATATAACATTTCATATGATTTTCACAATCCTCTGTTATTCAACTTAAACCATTTCTCAGCCATCTCACTCCTAAATTCAAGCTAAAGGAATCAATATTGCATTCCTCCAAACACGCCACTATAAATATCGCTTTGACCTACTGATCCTTTCCTTCCAAGTCCGTCCATTCTCACCAACCTAGATCAAAACTCATTTTTCTATTTTTCTAGGAAAAAAATCTTAACCCAAAACTACTGTCAGTCCTTCTTCACCTATTCATGTATTTGTCTTCAACAAAAAAAAAATTATTGAATTTTTTGAGCGTTGAAATGAAGATATTTCTTTTACTCTCAAGATTTCTGAGAAATTATAGAAGATGACATTATTGAACCTACATACCTTTCTGCATTAACAGTTGCTGAAGAAGTGAAAGAGAATAAGTACAAAGATTAAATGACATTATTGAATTTGAGTTAATAAATATGAAATTATTAAAGGTTACTGTCCTAGAATTAAAGAATTAATCAAAGGAGAATATATGGAAAAACATATTCTTCATATGAAAATTGTCAAAATTTTAACTTTTATTGTCCATAAATATGATGCAGTGCAGCATTATTACAATTGAACAAAGTCAATGATATATATACCTCATCAATGACAAAACTAGTGGGTTCTCTTGGAGCATATGAGAAAATATTGAAAAGATATAATGAAAACTTATATAAAATGCTTTCAAATCAAAGCTTTGCCATTTGGGAAGTGACTTTCATATATATATACATACCAGTTTGAATCAAACTTTCTGAATTATAGCATGATATTGCTATAACAAGTGTCATTATGCAAGCTGTTTACTGCTTACTGCAACATTTGAATGCTTAGATATTACATGTAATAATTATCAATAAACTTTGGAGAATAATAGTCACTTGCCACGGGAGAAATATTCAAGTATGATAAATCACTAATCAGTATTGTACTTCCATTCTGGTTTAAATTTTGAAACACTATCCAATTACTAGAGAAAAGGTAATCCTCAAAGTCCAATTTCATAGAACAATAATATTCTGTAGAGTGTTCAACGTGTGGGAAGATTAGCATATAGCAAATTGCCTTTCAAAATGGAAATGTACACATTCACTTACTAAAAAAACAAATAACTGTTTGATTAGCACAAAAGAAGAACTTCATTCAACCAAGTACAAGAAAAGTATTGGTTAGCACAAAAGAACTTCATTCAACCGAGTACAAGAAAACTATGAGGGTCAATAGTTTCTATATCAGTTAGCCTTCAAATATAAATTAAACCTTTATTTCTTCCCTTCCTTTATTATAGATTCAAGCCTCGCTTCATTTAAAATAGTACTAAACACAATGTATCTTTGTGACCCCCCAAAAAAGAAAGGAAAACTTCAGAATTGCTGGATTTCCTTAAAATCATTCCTACAAAAGAATAATGCTTGAGATATAATAATGAAAACATACCTTTCTTGGGTTTACCAACAGAAAAGAGGAAACACAAAGGCACACAGCTTGAAAAGAAGTTACTTCTATTCATATTCAGTTGAGGTAGTGAAAACTGACGTAACCGCAGTTCTGTGTGGTGAAGTGTACACGTGGTGAATCGTAAAATCCATTAACCCTTTCTCAATCTGTTTTCTTTTACTCGTGGTGCTCTAAGCTTGATGAGTCCATCTTCTAGCTTGGAGTCCCTAAAGAGATGATGAAAACTCCATGGATTGTATGAGATGCACGGAAGCGAGAGAAGATGAGGTTAAGAAGAAGGTTTGGTTCGGCTAAGTGAAGGATCCTTGAGAGAGTTGGGGTCAACTCCTAAGGAGAGAGGCTAGAGTAGAGTAGAGAGAAGTGTACTCTAAGGTGAGTTCAAACAAGAGGTATGTACCCATAATTGGGTACCATTTCATTACTCAAATTCAAGCTACAATTCATGAGGTAAACTTATCTATTTATAGGACAAAAGGAGAGCTAGGTGTCTCCAAACTCTACAAGGCCTAAAGTGAAATGCTTCTAAGACCCAAAATTCCTCCAAGGCCCAATACATGGCCCAAAGAAAATCCTATTCTACTAGGTCCAGAATACAAAGCCCAAAAATTAACTCCTAATCTAATATTTACAAAAGTAAAGACTTAGGCTAGGTCTTTACATCCTCCTTGGCCCAACTAAATTTCAACTTGGGCCTAGCATGCTCAGAGGAGGCTCAATCTTCTTTAGGTTGTAAAAAATTAGGAATTAGAATCAATTATCATTAGTAGTGATAAACGTTATGTATTATTTAAGGAGATGAATAGAGACGAGAAAGAGGTAACGAGAGAAAGGCATATTTGACATTTGCCTCATCATTTATACCACCTGCAAAATGAATTTAGTCAGCAACATTAAAGGTGGCATTACCTTCATATTCCTCAGGCATCTCTGGCCTATAAGAATTATTATTGACTTTTTTTAGCACCTTAAAGGGACCACCACCTCGGGGACTAAGTTTAGACTTTCTTTTCATAGAAAATATATCTTTACTTAGGTACAGCCACACCCAATCCCCTTCTTCAAAAATAATTTTTCTCTTCTCCTTATTGTTGTATTAAGCATACCTCTTTGTTTATTGTTGAATTTGTCTTTTAACACTCTCAAGCATTTTCTTTATAAAATTAGATTTTGTTACCCATTCTTTTTGAACAAGGTCAAAAGACGTGGGAAATGGTAACAAATCCACTAGAGTGAGAGGATTAAATCCATAAGCAACCCCAAAAGGAGAGGTCTCAGTAGTCCTATGAACTACTCTATCATAGGCAAACTCAATGTGGGGAAGGTATTCATCCAAAGATTTGTGGTTTTCTTTCAATATTTCCCTTAGCATAGTAGAAAGAGACGTATTAACAACTTCGACTTTCCTATCAGGTTGTGGGTGACATGAAGTAGAAAAGTTAAGTTTAGTTCCTAGCCTTGACTAAAGAGTTTTCCAAAAATGGCTTAGGAACTTACTATCTCTATCAACTACTATGGTGCGACGTATACCATGAAGTTTTGCCATATCTCTAAAGAACAACTTAGCAATGTTGCTAGCATCATCCACTTTGTGACAGGATATAAAATATGTCATTTTACTAAAATGATCCACCACCTCAAAAATGGAATTACGACCCCTTTGAGTTCTTGGTAGTCCTAAGACAAAATCCATACTTATATCCTCCCAAGGGACTGAAGCAACAAGCAATGGGGTATATAATCCATGAGGCATTATCCTAGACTTTGATTGCAAACATGAAATATATCTATGACAATGTCTTTAGACATCCTTTCTCATATTGGGCTAAAAGAATTTTTCTTTTAAAAGTCCTAGGGTTTTCTTTACCCCAAAATCACCCATCAATCCCCCTTCTTGTGTTTCTTGAATGAGGAACTTTCTATGTGAACCTTGAGGTATACAAATTCTTCCTTCTTTGAACAAATATCCATCATTCACATAGAAACCCCCTTGTTTTTTTTTCTAAGTTCTCAGCATAGTGGGAGGAAAACTCAGAATCTTGAGCATACATTTCTGGAATGTGATCAAATCCAAAAAATTGGACTCCCAAATTTGAAAACAAGGTGTGCCTTCTAGACAAGGCGTCAACCACAAATTACTTTTGCCCTTCTTGTATTTTATTACATAGGGAAGTGTTCCAAGAATTCCATCCATTTGGCATGTCTCTTGTTTAGTTTATGTTCACCCTTCAAGTATTTAAGTGACTCATGGTCACTATGAATGACAAACTCCTTGCACACTAGATAGTGTTCCCAGGTTTGAAGGGCCTTAACTAAAGCATATAATTCCTTATCCTAGGTGAGTAGTTGAGGGAGGCACCATTGAGTTTTTCACTGAAGTAATCAATAGGATGCCCTCCTTGCAACAACACAACTCTTATACCAACACCCGATGCATCACATTCTAGCTCAAAAGTTTTTGAAAAATTTGGTAAAGCTAAAATGGGTGCATTGGTGAATTTTTCTTTGAGTTGATAAAAAGTTAACACTTGCTTCTCACCCCAAACAAATGATACATCTTTCTTGACCAATCCATTGAGGGGTGAAGCTGTAAGACCCGAGAAAATTATTAATTAATTAATTAATTAATTAATTAGTAAATGTGAGTAGAAAGAGCCTTTATGGCATTAATTGTTGGTTGATGTGATGTGGAAAAGTGCTAGCTCATGTGGTTGAGAGTACTGTGATTGTGTGAGAGGACTTAGGTTCGAGTCCTATGTATGCCAATTATGTGTTGTTGTTTTATTATTAATTTTAATAATATGTATGAGTATAGAATTGATTATGTGAACTATTTTTGATTGGAGGGTATCACCAAATGTGAATTGGCATAGTGGTTGTGCTTTGGCATTGTGAGTGGAAGGTCATGGGTTCAAACCTTGTTGAGCATAGAATAAGCTTTATTTTTGCTAACTATTAGTTGTGGTATGAATGTGAAAGGGTAAAGAAAACCTAGCAGGTAACCATTAGGCGCTGAAAAAATCTTTCCACTAAGTGACTTGAATAGCTATTAAGCCCACACTTAAGTCCAATTCGGTTTTTTTGCATTAACCTACCTTGAGACACTTATAAAAGGCGAAATTGAAGAGAGAATAGGGTTTCTGCAGTTTGGTTATTTTGCCTATAGAGAGGAGAACGAAATTTTAGAGAGTGAGAGGGGAATTTGGGTGTTTGAGAGGCTGATTGGGAGGAGGTCTGAAGCAAAACCGTGGTGAGCAAAGGAACATCAAGTTTCTTCCCAACTTTAATCCAATAATCCAGGTTAGGGGAGTTGAACCTTGTTGTTAAGTTTTTGGTCTGTTTGTATGAGATTGGTGATCTATTGGCAGAGAATTCGAGTTGAATGTGGGGTGAATTCGGGGTGGGGTAATTGTGTATTGTTTTATTGCCAATTTCATGTGAATTGATGCTTATGATGGTTATCCTATGGTGTGTATACTCGTATGGTATGAAAAGTGAGAGTGGGAGTCGTTATGGTGTTTGTACTTTGCTGTTTTGTGAGTGTAAGATTGTCCAATTGAATTGTTGTGATCTGGGAGCGTATTTGGGTTCTCTGGTGTAGTGCTTGTGTGCGTAAAACAGTATCAGAACCTGCAATTCTCGCTCAGGCGGGCGGGTCTCGCCTAGGCGAGACATGTAGGGACTCACATTCTTAACCTACTCGAGGTTCTCGCCCAGGCGAAGAGGATTGGTTTTGAGTGACACAAACTATCGCTCAAGCGAGTGATGTTCGCCTAAGCAAGAAAGGGAGGAGTTGCGCGTGTTGAGCGCGACTTCTCGTCCAGGCGAGGGTTTTATGGGTTTTGAGCGAACCAGGGTCTCGCCCAGGCGAGATGGCCTCGCCTAAGCGAGATGTCGTGGTTATGTGTGGTGTTTTGCTTGCGTTTTAGCCCAGGCGAGATTGAAGCAGGTGTTTGGGCGAGAGACGATCTCGCCTAGCGAGATAACTTGCTGTTTTTGATGATTTAAACTCGCTCAGGCGAGGTGGATTGGCCTAAGGGAGACTGAGGGTCTAGCTTGGGCGAGAGGTCCCTAGCTTAAGCGAGTTTATGTGAATGTCTATGTTTCTATGTGCTTGTGAGTGTGTTTTGGCTGTTTATACTAAGGTTAGGTTGTATATGCATGTGGTGTGGTGTTTGGACTTGAAGGACTAAGTCCATTAAGGGTCTGGGATGTGCTTGGTGGTTGGACACATGATGGGCATGAAACTAGTTGAGTTCCCGTCGACTACTAATGGACGAGGAGTCCTTAGTATGGTGATTGCATGTGTCGGGCGCACGATGGGCAAGGAACTGTTATGTTCTCGTCGGCTACTATTGGGTGAGGAGTCTATAGTATGGTGATTGCGTGCGTGCCAGGGTCCAAGTGAGAAGACTTGGATGATTTACTACAGGTGTAGAGTCTGTATGGCAGGACTATGAGCGAGATAGGCTCATAGGGTTGGACCACGAATGAGTTAGTTTCGTGGAAGCACAGTGAAGTCCCAAGATCTAGTGCATGCATATGACTCATGAAGGACTATGAGGTCATGGTAGGATGATTTGAAATGTATAAAAGTTTAGTTTTGATAATTCGGGTTGGGAAACATATTTATATTCATGTTTGTTTATATATATTGTGCATAGCTCACCCTTTCTGTGTGTGTGTGGCGATGATCAGATAACTTGTTATTCGGGAGCAGATGCTGTGACAGGTGGGCTAGGAGATGCTTAGACTCGGAGCGAGGGCTAGCAGAGGATATTTTTGTATATACATATAGTATATGTTTATGATTTTGTTTTGAGATTATTATGTAAACCTGGCGAGAGCCATTGATTTTGTATTTCAGTTTTATGAATTATGGACTCCCACTTTTATAGCTTTGTATATTAAAGTTTTGAATTTCCCGTGTTTTGGGAAATAGTTTATAATAAATGCGACAATTATTGTGGTTTGGAATTTTTATTTATTTAATATCAGTAATATTCCTTATGGATGTTACAAAAGTCAAACTAAATAAGTTAGGAACAAACCTCCTATAAAAGCTTGTCAAACCCTGGAAGCTCCTAACTTCTCCAACCTTTTTAGGAGTGGGCCATTCTTGGATGGCCTTGATTTTCTCAAGATCAACTTGAACCCTATTTTTATTCACAATAAAACCTAAGAAAACTACATTATCCACACAAAATGTGCATTTGTCAACATTTGCAAAATGTTGGTTATCTCTCATGGTAGAAAGAATGTGATCATCCAAATCTTGACTATACACCAAAATGATATCAAAATAGACAACTACAAACCTACCTATACAATACCTTAGAGTATGAATCATAAGCCTCATGAATGTGCTAGGTGTATTATCTTTAGATACTACAAAGAAAAAAATAGGTATTACCGGCAGCCAATATTCATCGGAAATGTCAAAACCCTGTTGGAATCTGTCTGTAAAAGTGCAATCAGGAACAGGGCTAGGTGATAACGTAGGGGACAGTGGACTGTTCCAATGGATCGGTGCGTGGTCTACGTTGCTTCAGATGATACCTTAAGTATGAAGCTTGTTATGACATTCCTTGAGTTGTGACTCGGAATGGAGGGTAAACATGTGACGATCCTGGGTTGTGGCCTGGTGATATTGGAAAACTGGTGTGAGTATGCGAGTAGTGGCTCATATGGATGGGCTCCACTTGATTAGGCAAATCACAGGTTGTGGCTAGTGAGGTTGTGAATCTTGTGTTGAGAATACGAATTGTGGTTCGTATTGGGAACTCCACCTGACATTACGGATGGTGGTTCGTAACAGATAGTCTCGCACATGTATCTACGAGTTGTGGCTTGTAGAGGTGGAACCACAAGTTGTGGTTGTGATAGCAAAGGTTATTTTAAGGTCATCATCTGAGGATGTAGAACGTCGATGCACATGGTGGTGGCCATGTTTCTTGGAACTAGAGGATAAAGGTTCTCCGACGAGTGTGTGTGTGTGTGTATACTTTATTTTGATTATGTATATATTTTTTATGTTAGCTCACCCTATATGGTTGTGGTTGGTGATGATCGTATAATTTGTTACACGAGACCAGACAATGTTTCAAGTGGAGCTGGTGACGCTTAGAGCTGGAGAGGGGCTAGCTTGGGAATCTTTACATGATTTATATTAAATATTTTGTAAATAGTGATTTATGATCAGTCTCGAACTATGTAAACTTTAAGTTGAATTTATGCTTTTGAACTTTGATGCATTTAATAAAGTTTAAATTTTCACGCGCTTTGGGAAAGAGGTTTTAATAAATGCGATTTTGTTATTTCATATTATTTTATTTTATTTAAATCAGTAATATCCGACAAGGACGTTATAGGGAAGGCGATTGATCAAGTAGACAGTGTAACACCCCAGACGGATATTACTTGATAAAAGAATTTATAATTGAAACTAAGTTCAGTCGTCTGATTTTATTTCCAAAATATAGGAAAATTTAAAAAATCATCAAATGCGCCTAAAGCCAAAATTCACAATTCATCATTAAATTATTACAAGTTCCAACATCCCAAAATCAACTTAAAGGAATTACAAAGCTTATTCCAAAACATAGTCTCTTTACTAAAGCTTCAAGAGTTAGCCCTCGCTCTGTAAGACCCGTAAAATTTAATTAATTAAATAATTAATTAATTAATAAATGCAGTAGTGGGAGCCTTTATGGCATTTAATTTTGACATATATGATGTAGAAAAGTACTAGTCCAAATGGTTAAGAGTACTTAATTGTGTGAGAGGATTTAGGTTCAAGTCCTATGTATGCTAATTATGCGCTATTTAATTTATTATTATTTTTAATAGTATGTTTGATTATGATGAGTGATAATTTAATCCTATATTTATAGAAATTATCATGAAATAGAAATTGGTTAAATGGTTGTGCATTGACTTGACATTGGCATGGTATGAGTTCAAACCTTGATGAACCAAAACTAAACTTTTTTTTTGTCGAAAATTCCTTTGGCATGAAGGTGAAAGGGCAAAGAAACCCTAGCAGCCAAGGGAGGGCTGGAAACACAAACACTAAATGAGTCTTGAATGATAATTAAGGTCATGTTAATGCCAATTTTCGTTTTTGGCCATTAACCTTAATTAAGAACCAATTAAAGTGACTAATTAAGGAAAGAGAGGGGTTTTGTTGGGGCAAAGAAGGAACTCTAGAATTCTTGAAAGTGTAGCAAGGAATTCAAGTTAGGGGAGCTTTACACGTTAATTTTATGTTTTATCATGAATTGTATGATACATATACGATGACTATCCATGAACCCCCAATGTCTGTTAAATTTCGTGTTTTTGGAAAATTTTCAGAAACCGCCTAGCGGGCAATTCATAGTCGCCAAGCGACTCATACATTTTTGGTGTGTTTTCTAGGTTCCTACGAGGAACCGCCTGGCGATGAAGCCCTATACCGCCAGGCAACACAAACCTGCAACACAATTTCTGGGTTTTTATTAATGTGGCTCAATTTTTATGATTTTGGGTTATGGGTTGAGTTTGATTGGGGAAAACAATATTTTTAAGCGTTAATTGCACATTGGATGCTTATAGATATTGGATTACATGAGTTGGAGATTAAAATTGACGAAATGGCCATAAACATCTTTTAGGGTTGGAAATCTTTGGGTTTTAATGTCACGAGGTTAATTGGTGTTGAATTTCTTTGGAAAATGCTAATGGATGTGTTTAGACTATGAATTATTATAATCACAAGTGAGATCGCACGAAAATTGATGGAAATCCGCAAGGAAGGGAAAACTTGGAAAGGTTGGGGTTTCGCAATTGCATAAATTTCTGGAAAATTGCCCAAAAATACATGTACCGCTTGGCGGCACGAGGCCTGCCGCCATGCGCCGTCGCAGAGGAAGCTTCTGTGATTCTGGGAAAGTTAGGTTCTTGCTAACTATGGAGTTAGAGATATTATTTGGATAAAAGCCTTGGTGATGTCTTGTGCAAGCTAGAAGTAGGAATTAATCCATTTTTTTGTGGAGAGAAGGTTATTACAATGTAGTGGATGTAGTGGAAGATGGGGTGATGTTCAGTGAAGTGGGAATTGTAATTATGAGTGACTAGTTATATGATACAGGGGATTCATTGTAATTTGCTAATGATATGAGATGTAAGAGTTCATATAAAAATATATAACAGATTGGATGGATCCACTTAAACTTGTTAAGCCTTGGAAGAGACCAATATCTTGAGATTCAACTGACACATGATGATTGGGAGAGTATCAGTGGTGTCCAAATTAATGGCGAGTTGGGTTCACATCAGTTTTAGAAGGCATGAATTAAATTGGGATTGCGGGATACTAAGGATGACTAATGACATGAATTTAATTGAGAATTTCTTGACTTGGTCATTATGATGGTGGTAGGGTATTGTAGGCACTCTTATTGTGCAAAGATATGACAATTGAACTAGTTGTGTGAATATGTGTGTGAGGGTGTGAGAAAGGGAGCCTGGCCCTAAACCATATTTTGTATGGTGCAAATACTGATACGGCGCCTGACTGTAATATGCAAACCGTCAGGCAATAGCGATGATTCCAAAGGGTAACAAGGAGTGGGGCGCTTGGCAGTGAAGGCAGTCTCGCCAGGCGATACCTGTAGAGGCAGGGTGTTTAGAGGCACTTGGTGCCTAGAGGCACGTGTCCCCCGCCAGGCGGTCTGGAGGCCTATTGCGCGTGGTGACTCGTATGTTGCGCCAGGCGATATTGTGAGGCAAAAGTGTTTTGCTTATTTTGGTGGTGCGTGATCTACGAGGCTTTGGTGATATCTCGAAGGTCGGCTTGCTGGTGTTCCATGAGTTGTGACTCGGAACGTATCCCTTGAGTTGTGGCTCGGGATAGGGGTTAAGCACGTGACATTCCTTGAGTTGTGGCTCAGAATGGCATCTCTTGAGTTATGGCTCGGGATGACAAATGAACACGAGGAACTCTTGAGTTGTGGCTCGGGTTGGCGAGTGTTACCGGTATGAGTGTGCACGTTGTGGCGTGTACGGATGGGTCCCGATAGATTGCCTTCCTCAGTGTTAAGCTGATGAGTTTGGTAGTCTTGGGACGTTACAAATGTTATTCGTATTGGGAACTTCACCTAGTGTTACGGTGTGTGATCCGTAACAAGGTTTCCCGCACGTGTTCTACCAGTTGTGGTTGGTAGGTGTGGTAGCAAGACATCTTAAGATACTCACCAGAAGACGTAAAACACGGTTGAAATGGTAGCGGCCATGTGTTATAGAATCAAAGGATGGTTTTCTTTTAGTGTGTTTGTGATATATGTATATGTTTATA
>Ga0209589_1009531_pt1 | contig 14602 bp, 10 predicted proteins | sample CowpeawhiteBW_FD_187525 | JGI IMG/M metagenome (GOLD analysis project Ga0209589, IMG submission 187525) | Root nodule microbial communities of legume samples collected from California USA - Cow pea white BW (SPAdes) (version 2) | ecosystem: Host-associated > Plants > Roots > Nodule | place: USA... | reverse complement strand
ACATTTTTAATATTTAAAAAAAAAAACTATAAGTTTAAATAGGGATTTTTTTATGTAAAAATGTAAAAAAAATAATTTGAATATTTAGGTGAAATAACTTGATATATAAATGTTCAAAACATATTTTAACATATTTATGTAAGTTGTAATTAAGTTTAATTACTAATTTGGTCTCGAGTGGAAAAATGATCAAATTGCTTCATTTTAAAAAAAGATACTACCAAATTGGATCAAAATTATAAATAAGAGAACTAAATTAAAAACAAACACATTTATATGACAATAACATAACAACACATAACGTCAATTTAATGAAAAAGACCAAATTAAACATTTTCAAAAAATTAAAAACCTAAATTGAACAAATAAAAAAGTTTAATTACTCGGATGATACCCACTTTGGTACAGATGTGTCAATTTGGTACCCGCTTTTAAAAAAGTGTCAATTGCATCCCAACTTTTGAAAAAGTGCTTCAATTAGGTCCCTTTCAGATAGACGCCGTTAGTCAACGTGCCACGTGTCAGTCTGTGTTTTTTTTAATTTTTTTTAATTTTTTAATTTTTTTAAAATTTTTTGAAAAAAAATAAAAATGCCACATGTCAAGTCCCTGTGTGTGCCACGTGGCATTGTAGTGCCACGTGGCATTGTAGTGCCACGTGTCAATGTCACTATCAGACGCCATTGTGTTGATTTCGATTTAGTCCGTATATATGTCTTTTTGTTTTAATTTAGTACCTACTTATGTGTATCTGATTCAATTTTGTCCCAATTTTTTTAATAAGTAAAATATTTTTGTAATCCATTTTTTATAAGATTAAAACTAATTAAGTATAAATAGTTTTACAAAATTAAGTATTGATATTTATATTTTTCTCTCAATTTGAGACTAAATTTATTATTTTTATAAATGTTTTACTAATATTTTTTATTAAAAATGACTTTTTAACATATTACTTTATTAATTAATTTTTTATTAAGTACTCATGTTTTGTTAATTATTATTTTTTTCCAAAATAGAATAATATTGTCTCTTACTAATTTTAAAGCAAAATTTCTATTTGTCTGAATGTTATACTATTTTTTTTTATTAAAAATGACTTAATAAAATGACTTTTATCACTAAATTTTAATATAAATATTAAATACTTAATTTTTGTAAAAATTTTATACTTAATTACTTTTAATTTTATAAAAAAATGGATTTTAATTATTAAAAAAAATTAGGTCAAGATTGAATTAGATACACATAAGTAGGTACTAAATTGAAACCAAAAGACATATACGCGGACTATATCGAAATCAACATAATAACATAGTGACACTGACACGTGTCACATACAGGGACTTGACGCTTAGCATTTTTATTTATTTTTTCAAAAAAATTTGATTTTTTTTAAAAATTCAAAAAATTCAAAAAAAAAGAAAAAAAAAACCACGTGTCACGTTGACTAACGACTCAACTCCGTCTGAACCAAATCTGATTGCAGCACTTTTTAAAAAGTTCAGATACAATTAACATTTTTTTAAAAAACAAATATCAGATTGATACACTTATATTAAAATGAGTACCATCCGAATAATTAAACCATTCAAATAAAATTAGAGAATAAAAACGTTAATAAAAACATCTTAAACTTATCTATCAAAGAAAGCAGCGGGCACACTACCACGATTCGTCGTGATCCTTCAAGCCATGAATAACAAACTCCCCAATCTTCTAAACCGGAAGAACCTCTTCCTGTACGTCTCCTTCGCCACTTCTCGGAGAAAATTAACACTAGAGGGGAGGAAAATTCCTTAAACCCTAGCAATCAACAAAAACGGAAACAAGCTCAATCCCAATTCGGTCAGCGAAATGGATCACTACAGGGTTCTCGGCTTGCACCGAACCGCGACCAAGGAGGAAATCAAAACCGCTTTCAAGAAATTAGCTTTTCAGTTTCACCCGGACAAGCATTCCCAATCACCGAGGGCCATTAGGGAAAATGCCACAATTCGATTTAAGCAGGTATCGGAGGCCTACGAGGTCCTTATGGATGACCGAAAGCGAGCCGACTACAATTTCCGGCGGAGCTCGGGCGACCCCGGCAGAAGCAACCACTATTCTCAGTACAGCTACGGATACAGTAGGAGCGGGAGCAGGTACGAGTACAAACCTGGGTCTGGTGGTGGTGGTGGCTTAGCTTCCAATTTTGAAATGGCTCTTCGAATTTTGACGGGGCGGTCTTCAATTCTCTATCTCGGCTTCGCAGCGTAATTCACTTTCCTTTTACCTCATGATTTTACTTGTTAATTGCTGTTCGTTCTGAGTTAAAATTTGATGCTAGGAAGATCTACAAGATGCAAGAGATTATTGATTCAGAGTTTGATTGTTAAATAACCTACCGTAACTTCTTACATGAGTTGGTTTTATGTAATCTTTTGTGTTTATTTTATATATAATGGTTACATTATATATATATATATATATATATATATATATATATATATATATATATATATATATATATATATGATGGTTGTTCAAGTTTAAATATTTTCATGCTATTCATCTTTATATAATATATCAATGTACATCTTGAAAATAACTCAATCTACTCTCCTTAAAATTTTAATTCTTTTGGATATATTATGCTTATCTTCCTTACTTCAACTATTTTTTTCCTGTGATATGTAGTGACCTATACCTGGACATTTGATATTTGAATTTAAGATACATGATGATAGAAGAACCTAAGAACTAGTTGTGTCTGGGTCATGTACCCAAGCACATGAGAACACACCCTTAGAAGCTAACTATTAAGGAGGGATAACCAAACACTCAAAATACTTCACTGAGTATCCCATACTACTCAATGTGGAAGTTAAACATTCCATATACCCAATTCACAATCGTAGCACTGTCCTAGGCGGCTTTCTCGACACTTCAACTTCCCATTGGTTAGAACCCTCCACCGTCAGAACCTTTGTTGGTAGCCCTTTCTGAGACATCGGCAACCAACCTTGCTACCAATCAATAAGTACTCAAGCACATGGGGAACCCACCGGAAGCTAACTGTTAAAGAGGGATGATCAAGCACTTACATACTCCACCAAGTCGATGTGGTACTTAGGTACCTCATGATACTCAAGTTCCTATTAGACTGAGCATAAATGAGCTGTATCTAGATATATATGCATGGTTGAGGATAGATAACGCAAAAGGATGGGGAATTATCACCCTCTTTTTTTTTTCATTTGTGATTAACTATCAAGTGTTAAGAGACATTTAATATAAAAATATTTTCAATAAATTAATGTTAGTTCTTGCCCAGGGCTATATTATGCGGGATAGTTGTCATTGATTCAAGCCGAGAATCCTTATGGAGAATGCAGAATTCTGGGGTAAGATTTTAATTTTCTTAGCCATCCAATTTTTCTATACAATATCACATGTTAATCATAGCCTTTATTTCATTTTCTATCATGGTTCGTTGTGTAAGTTCTTATATTGTCATACATAATTGATCCATAAGCATGAATGTTTTCTCGGTATTGAGTCATGATTTTTTTGTCAATGTTAAAAATTGTTTATTCAAGTAATAAATCCTGCATAAAAGATGTAACTGTCTCATATACAAATTGATTTCTGGCACAAATAGCTATTGAGTCATTTACCACAAATCGTAGAACATAACGACAATAAGATGATTCAAAACTATGAAATCAAGAGTCATTATAGTAGATTTCTGGTGGAATGTGATAGAACAGTTGAGGATGGACTGATACAGCATGAAAAAGGTACTGGAGAAGACTGGGTTAGTGTAAGGTCCAAAGTCTAGAAAGTTTATTCTAGAAGAAAGAAAGTAGATGTTAATTAGTTAGGAGGGTAGTGACGTGGCAAGGGATCTTGAATTAGTGTAAATTTAAGTATTTGAGAGGGGGAAAGAGAAGGAAGTACGGAGAATTTGTTAAGGAAGGAGAGCTATCTCTTCACATATATTCAATAATACAATTTTCAATATGCTATTTGATTCTTTTCTGTTTCTGACCGATTTTTCTTTCATAAGTCTATTGTTGGTCCAACCTGCCGGATCATTTCTAGGAGAGCTAGCGTGCTTACCATTTTCCATGCCCCAAAGATGTCAGATAGAGTGGATGCATTGGAGGAGCATTTGACGGCAATGGAGGCTTCAATGCGTCAGTTGTTTGTGGAGTTCTGTCAATTCATGTTGGAGGAATTTGCTAGATTGCATATGGCACATAGGGAAAAGCGTCGAGGTTCGTTGTTTTCAAAAACGGAAACGTTACTAGAGGATAGGATGACAACGAAGAAGGTAGAGTTGCTTTTATTCAACGAAACCGATCCCGTAGGCTAGATTAGTCACATATAGACAAATTTTGAGGTTCAGGGTGGATTAAGGAAATGAAGGTGAGATTGGCCAAGATGAGCATGGAGGGGGCACTATCTATTGGTTCAATCTCCTCCATGACTCTGGTTAGGAATTGACCTGGATGAAGTTGAAACATGAGTTGATTGGGAGATATAGGGTGGTCGGAGTGACAATCTTTACGAGGAGCTTGAGGAGCTTAAGGACTTAAATCAAACAGGAAGTGTAGTGTAATTAATACCTATAAGAGTTCGAATTTATTTCTTCCCAAGTACAATGCTTGTCGGAGGAACAATACTTGAGATATTTCGTTGGTGGACTTCGACCAGAGACGGTGTGTTTGCACTTTCAATCTATTCAACCGCTTGCAGGCGATACGCATCGGGAGGAACGTCGAAGTTGAATTATATGGAGAACAAAGTCGTAGAGGAGTTGGGGCACGAGTGGGGAGAGGGAGTCGTAATTAGGGGACAGATAGTCCGGATAGGGGTGGTATCGGGTCGAGTTATAGCCCAAACAAGATGGGGGTAGGATTGGGCCCAAGTGTTAAAGTCCAATCCAAAGGATTCTCAAACGAAAGTGTGGCCTAAAGAGGGTTGTGAGTTGTTGGTTCACAGGTGCAACGTGCCAACAAGGATCAATTTCTACGTCTAAACATAATAGAGGTACGAAACGTCTTCCTTATTCCGAATTAATGAACCATAAGGCACATGGACTATGCTTCAGGTGTGGTGAAAAATACCATCAGTTATATTGTGCAGAATGACAATTAAGGTTGATAGTTTTTGGAGGCTATGAATGGTGAATGAGGAGGGAGATATTATCACTAGTGAGGAGAGAGACCAAAAAACTAGTGAGGAGAGAGACCAAAAGGAAGAATCCAAGTTGACAAGGTTGTCAAAGTCGAGAATTTACATGAACTTATAAGAATTTCGTAAACTCGAATAATAAAATCATAAGAATTTAATTCACATAAAATTATATAAAATTATTTTAAAATATATATAAATAACATAATAATTTAATATTTATAATGTTATAAATAATTTTTTATAGTGTTATAATTATTAATTTATCATATTATATATGAAAGAGCTCAAAACAGATAACCAAGCGACTGACAGAACACTGAAAGGCCCAAAAGGAACACTATTCAACCAAGGAAATGAACTTGACTTAATCCTATACTTAAGAAGCTCCTAGAAAATGAATTACTCAGCTAAAAATAAATATTGTTATTGCATTATTGTTAGAATTCTCGTATGGAATATGTTGCTTCTCTTATAGAGCCTTTTTCCTTGGACGATTCATGGCGGGGAGGAAAAATATATCATATTATCTCTTTCCCATATTCCATATTCTTGAGGTTCTGTCCTCGAAGAGCTATGTTTCTACCAATAACCCATTTCAACGTACACTAATTTTGTCAAATTTGATTGGATTCGCTAGCCAAATCTAACTTGTAAATACTCTTTTGACAAACTAACATGAATCGTTTTAGTTATGAGTAGAAAATAGAAGAGAGTTGGAATTGGAAGAAATCAACCCATTGAAGTAATTGCTTACGTGTATAAAACAATTAGCAATCGATTCTTGTAAATTTTCTGTGTCATTTTTAAGCGTCCATGTTAACATTAAGTGCAGAGATACCGAATTGTTCCTTGGCACTAAAATTTATTTTGTACTCAGAAATCTTTTGAAGAAGCCATGAAGTCCATTGAGAAAGCCAAAGCTTATAGAGAAGATAACATGAAGGAACGTCCTTGATTGAATTTGTCTGTTTCTCATTTCGTTTGTCACCTGAAAGCTTCTTCGTGTTTATTGAATGATTGTTGCAAAAAGAGTATTGAGAAGTGCGGTTGTTAATCTGTCTGTTCCATTTGTCGACTCCAGCTATATTTCATATTTATTTGTCCTTTAATTGCTTTGGAATTTACTATGTAATTACTTGTTTAGCCTATGGCTGATACTTTGTAACGAACAAAATTCTTGTAAATAGAGCATTAAAGTAGTATATTTAGCATGTTTATTATTATCAATAAAAGTAAATACTGATTTATGACATTTGTAAAATAAGATGAAAAAAGAGATTTTGGGATTAATCTCCCTTGTACAAATCCTACACAAAGGATAATTTATTTATAATGATAATGAGCCAAATCCAGAAATACATAATGGGCTGAGCCCAACTACTAAACAAAATACTATATCATCTAACAAACACTCTCTCTCAAGCTGGTGCATACAAATCGTATTACCAAGCTTGTTACAAAGATAATCAATTCTAGGTCCTCGAAGAGACTTAGTGAAAATATCTGCTAATTGATCACTTGAGTTGACAAAATCGGTCTTGATGTCCTCGGATAAGAGTTTTTTCTCGAATGAAGTGACAATCAATTTCAATGTATTTGGTCCTTTCATGAAACACATGATTAGAACTAATGTGAAGAGCAGCCTGATTGTCACATATGAATATCATTTGAGTGACATCTCCAAATTGCAATTCTTGAAGCAATTGCTTAAGCCAAACAAGTTCACAAGTGGCTAAAGCCATAGCTCCATATTTCGCTTCTGCACTAGATCTTGCCACAACACTTTGTTTCTTGCTCTTCCAAGAGATCAAATTACCACCAATCGAGACACAATATTTGGAAGTAGATCTTCTATCGGAAGGAGATCTTGTCCAGTCAGCATCTGAATAACATACAACTTTTGTATCAGAGTTGGAATCATATAGTAAACCTTTTCTAGGAGAGCTTTTGATATATTTTAATATACAAATGACTGCATTCCAATGTTCTTCACACGGGGAATTAAGGAATTGATCACCATGCTAACAACAAACGAAATATCAGGATGAGTAACAGTAAGATAATTCAACTTTCCAACTAATCGTCTATATTGTTCATGATCTAAGAAAGCCTCCCCTTGTTTAGGTAGAAGTTTAATATTAGGATCCATGGATGTTTCTACAGCTTTAGAATTCATAACCCAGTTTCCTCCAAAATATCCAATGCATATTTCCTCTGAGATATGACAATACCACTATTGGATTGTGCTACTTCAATACCCAAGAAATACCTGAGTTTTTCAAGATCTTTGGTCTGAAAATGACGACAAAGATGTTGCTTTAAGAGGGAGATGCCAAGGTTGTCACTTCCTATGAGAACAATGTCATCAACATATACTATTAAGTAGATACATCCAGCACTGGAGTGATGATAAAAAACTGAATGATCCACTTCACTGCGAGACATGCCAAATTGTTGAACAACGCTATTGAATTTTCCAAACCAGGCCCGTGGAGACTGCTTTAGGCCATATAAAGATTTGTGAAGACGACATACCAATCCAGAAGACTCCCCTGAGCAACAAAACCCAGAGGTTGCTCCATATAAATTTCTTCATTCGATGCTGGGATTGGGAAAAAGATCAATGTAGGGTGTTTTGGGAATTTTGGCATTCGCAGGTGTAGGGAAAAAATGGAATTTTTCCCAAATCTTCATGCACCGCTTGGCGGCGCTTGCATTTCCGCTAGGCGCCAGCGCAATGGATTCTGCATTGGGTTGGGTTCTGTTGCAATCCTAAATGGAACTGAAAGAATGGATTTGGTGAGGTTTTTGAATAGTTAAAGGTGGAACTCTAATGCATGAACTAAGGTAATTAGCTTAAAACTTAGAATTGATTGGATATAGTAGCCAAGTGATGCGAGAGAGGTATAAAGGTGGTTGGTTGAAGGAGGACTGAGATTGAATGTGTAAGACCCGAGAAAATTAAATAATTAAATAAATAATTATTTAATAAATTCGGGTAGTGGAAGTCTTTATGGCATTAAATGCTAACTTTCATGACATGGAAAAGTACTAGCTCAAATGGTTGAGAGTACTTGGTTGCGTGAAAGGACTTGGGTTTGAGTCTCATGTATGTCAATCGTGTGTTATTTAATTTTTTTTCTTATGATGTTTTGGGTGTGATAAGAGAGTATAAACTTTTAGGTTTATAAATATTATCACGAAACATGAATTGGTTAAATGGTTGTGCATTGAATTTAACATTGGCATGGTTATGGGTTCAAACCTTAGTAGAACCAAATTTAACTTTCTTTTTGTTAAAACCTACTTTGGCATGAATGTGAAGAGCCTGAAAACCCTAGTTAATTGGGAGGCAGATAGGAGGGCCAGAAACTATGATTTAATGGTGAATCAAGAGCTTTAAACCCTTTTAAATGAATTTTCGTTTTTCCATCATTAACTCTAATTAAGGCATGATTAAGAGAGCAAATAAGGGGAGAGAAAGGGCTGGGAGAGTCTAGCATTGATACGTACTGTGAGGAGAGGAAAATTCATGCTAACAACTAAGTGGTGAGTGAGAGGAGGAATGGAATTGGAGAAGATTACCAAAGGCTAGTGGTGATCAAAGAGTAACTAGAACTATCAAATTAAGCAAGGAATCCAGGTTAGGGGAGTTCTTATTTGATGTTTTAATTTTAATTGCATGTATTCGTGATGGCTTTGAGTTTCTGGAAATGCCAATCTTTCAATTCATTCGCGTTTGCTCAGGTTTCTGGAAATTTCCAAAAACCGCCTAACAGTCACGCGTGATCCACCAGGCAACACAAGCTCCAGACCCAGTTATTTGGGGTTTCTTCATGAATCGCCTGGCAGCGGAGAATGATCCATCAGGTGACGCGAACTGGGGTGCCCAGTTCTTGGTTGCTTTGGATTTTTTTTGTGTTTCAACGATATCGTAGTGATGTTCATATGTGTGAATGTGAATTTTGATGAGTATAATTGACTGCGAATGTTATGGTTATGTTTAATGCATTAATTCTTGTATGAAATGGGGACTAGGGTTCATGATGGGGTTGGAAATAATTAAGCATGATTTATGTATATGATTAGTGCATTGTTTGATGGAATTGATGTTAATATGAATAAAGTATGAACTCTATCATATGCGTGCATGTGAATTATGTCAGTGTGAAAATGGGTACTGTGATTTGGGGTGCTTGGGAATCAAAGCTAAAGTGAAATAAATCTGGGCAGAACTCAATTGGTTAAGCACCGCCTGGCGGCTCCTGTGTTGTCGCTAGGCGACACCATAGTTATGCTGCTCATTTTAAGTGCTGTTGAAATTGCGTGTATTGGGTGTTATGCTGGATAACTTGATTGTATGTTAAGGATAAGGGAGGAAGTGAAGTCAAGGAAACTTAAGCATTGGACATCAAAGGAATTACGTATGAGTATGTGATAATTGGGATACATGTTTTAAACTATATAAAGTTGTGTGTTGAACATGATAGAGACTGTATTTAATTGGAAGCTGTAATGAGACACCACGTGTGGTTGATTAAATGTTATGGATGGGTTAATTGTAATGGGATGAATATAAAGTAGAATGTACCATGGTTGGTTAAGGGGATATGATGCTATAAATGGAGAAACATGTTAAGTGAAGTGTGTAAAAGTGCATATCAGATTTATAAACATGTTTGGATGAATGAGATTGATGTCTATGAGGTGGTTTAGCTTGTATGCTTCGCCGTTTGGGTTGTTTTAATGTGTATGTACACTATTGACCATTTCGTGGTATGATTTAGGTGTGTATTGGTGATTTGGGCATGGTACTATTTACTGTATAATTGTGTTATGGCAAATGGTGGGTACAATATTGACAATTTTGTGGCTTGTGCTAGTTAGTGAATAAAGTAAAGCATGCTAAGACATGATAATACTTGATTTAGGCATGACTTATTTGTATATATTAAGTTTTAGTTATAGTATTATGTATGAAATATTATGATTGATATAAGAATGATGCATTATATGTTTGGGGTCCCTTAAAGACTTGAGGAAAATGCCAAAAACCAGTAGCATTACGCTACTGATAGAGTTCTAAAACAATGGCAGTGTCCACTGTCTACACGAGGCGCCTGACGGCAGGGTTGGTTCCGCCAGGCGGTGACGGTGCGACATGACTATTGTAAGGCACGTGGCGCCTGACAGTGTAAGATCCCCGCCAGGCGGTCTGGAACCTGGTTCTGCCTAGCGACGCGAGAGGCGCACCAAGCGGTTTTGGGTGCAGAGTTGGAGCGCGAAGAGGATTCCTACACAATGTTAGGTGAAGTTCATGATGCGATGCTTTGGCTGGGGACCCAGTTACGAGTGTAACTTGTATTGGGGTAACACGTGGCCACTCTAGGTTGTAGCCTAGTGGCTTAGGAAGTCCAGTGGAGTGTGCTAGATCGTGGCTCGTACGACGAGATTTCAAATGATTGCCCTCTTCAGTGCATCTGATAGAGTTTTGGTAGTCTGGGAACAACTACGAACTTCTGTTCATTTTGGAGAATTCCACTTGGTGTCGCGGTGTGAAGCCATGGCAAAATTATTCCCGCGTGTGGACTATCAGGTGGTGGCCTGTAGTCGGAGGGGCGAGTAGACACTCGTGCAGCCAAGATCGATCAGTGGACTCACCCAAAGGGTATAGAATCAATAGACGTCTAATATAAAGATGGGAAGTCGAGGAACCGAGGAATGAGAAATACTAATATGAATTATATGTTTGAGATGTTTTAAATTATATCATGTTGTATCTATTTATTTTTATTTTGAGCTCAACCTATTTGTGTGTGTGTGGCGATGATCATGTAACTTGTTACATGGGAGTAGATGGTGATGCAGGTGAGCATGTCGACACATAACGTCGGAGTGGGGATCAATTATGGGAGTTTTCTTTCTAGTTTTTAGTCATGAACTATTTTGTAATGGTTTTTTAGGACAATTATGTTTGGTAATAATTGAACACCGCAATTTTAATTATTATTGGCGAGTTGACCTTGGTTTTTAAATTTTTCGCGTTTTTGGGAAAATGAAGTATTAATAAATGAGGTTATTCATATATTATCTAAATTTTGTTTTAAATAAGTAATTTCTGGCTAGGACGTTACAGAATGCGGACTAACTTGTATGGTATTGATTATTCTGAGACTTAGTTTTGGCTAAGGTGTAGCATAGTGTATAATGTGGTTTTGGGCAAGCTAGGTGGGGAAGGTCCATAAACTTGATCAGGTCCTTGACAAATTCAGATTTATGACTGAAGTATTGGTGAATGCTTGGGTAGTAGTGAATGGAAATTTAATATGAGACTACTACTTAGGATGTGAGTGGAGTGTGGTATATGTTATGAATGAATAAAATTGACCTTAAGGAAGCCAAATTTTAGTATAATTGGGTGGTTAAACTTAATGGATGTAGGAACCTTGATAATAGATTAGCCACTTGAGAAGCTGGTATGAATCATCGTGAGCCTTGATGACTTGAATGAAGAGCAGGAACGGGTTGGGATGGCTATAAACCATATTGCGCAAATACTGATATGGCGCCTGATGGTAATATGTGAGCTGTCAGGCGATAGCGATAGGTTCAGAAGGTAACCTGAACGTGTGGCACTTGGCGGTGGAGGTCGTCCCGCCAGGCAATGTCTACAAGTCAGTGTGCTCTAAGGAGTTTGGCGCTTGGCGGCACGTGTCCTCCGCCAGGCGGCCTGGAAGCAAATTTCGCCTGGCGGCTCAGAAGTAGTGCCAAGCGATAATGTAGAGGCCAGACTTGCGTTTTGCTTGTGTTGATGTGCGTGGTCTAAAATGCTTCAATGATACCTTAATGGTCGGCTTATTCGTGTTCCTTGAGTTGTGGCTTAGAACGTATCCCTTGAGTTATGGCTCGGGATAGGGGTTAAGCACGTAGCATCCCTTGAGTTGTGGCTCAGAATGACATCCCATGAGTTATGGCTCGGGATGACGGATGAACACGAGGAACTCTTGAGTTGTGGCTCGGGTAGGCGAGTGTTGTCGGAGGGAGTGTGTACGTTGTGGCGTGTATAACGAGTCCAAATAGATTGCCCTCCTTGGCATAGCACCAACGAGTTTGGTAGTCTTGGAACGTTACGAATGATATTCGTATTGGGAACTCCACCTAGCATTACAATGTGTGATCCGTAGCATGGTTTCCCGCACGTGCTCTATCAATTGTGGTTGATAGATGTGGCAGCAAGACATCTCGAGGTAGTCATTAGAAGACGTAGAACACGATCAACATGGTGGTGGCCATGTGGCATGGAATCAAAGGATGGAACTCCTTTGGTGTGAATGCGATATCTATTATATGTTTGTATATGATTATTTTAATCTTTAGCTCACCCTATCTGCTTGTGTTTGGCGATGATCGTGTACGCGATACACGAGAGCTGATGATGTTACAGGTGGATCTGGTGAGGCCTAGAGATGGAGCTGGCGATTGACCAAGATTTTTAGAGTTTTAATGTTTTATGATTTTGTAATAATTTAGTAACTCTTATTACTAGACTTTGTTATTTGTAAACATTATATGACTCTTAAGTTTTATTCGAATTATAATTTTGGATTTAATCCATTTGACTATGTAATAAAGTTTTAAATTTCTCGCGTTTTTTTTGGGAAATGAACTGAAATAAATGAGGTATATTTACTATTTCTCCATTTTATTTATTTAAATCCATAATATCCGGTTGGGATGTTACATTTGGTATTAGAGCTTTGTTTTCAAAATGATTTTTGTGTTCTATGGGAAGTGAGTTTATCGTGTTTCGCTCGCGAGACTATTCTGAGTTATGATTGCTAACTTTTTGTTTTGTAAGTCTTAACTGGAGCTGTTTGGTGTGAACAACTGAAAATGTGGCATGCTCAGGCAATGACAAACAGGCGAAGGAGGACTAACGCTGGGGCTGATGAGATTGCACATGCGATTCATCGGATGATGGATGCGATGTAGCCCATTGCAGTGCAACCTAGAGCCGTGGTAGCACCCACTCACCCAGTGACGATGGAGGACTTTATGAGGCACAAACCCGGGCAAATCCACTCTTGATGAGGCAAACACGTGGCTCATAGAGTGTGTGAAGATCTACAAAGTGATAGAGTGCACTGATGCATAGAAGCTGTCCTTTGTCACCTTCCTGTTGGTGGCAGATGCAGAATATTGGTGGGTAGGCATGCAACATATGATGCAGACCCGTGAGGAAGCAGTGACCTGGACTTCTTTCAGGACGAGATTCCTGGAGAAATACTTCCCCGACTCTACCAAACATGAGAGGGAAGCTGAATTCCTCACATTCCAGTAGGGGAACCTGACTGTGCAGGCATACATAGATAGGTTGGAGTATTTTGCAGGATTCTATTCGCCCGCTGTCACGGAGGAGTGGAGATGTAGAAAATATGAGGGAGGATTGAAACATGAGCTCCGCAGATTTCTCGTACCCTTGAGGATCAGAGAATTCACAGTCTTGGTGGAGCAGGCCAAGGCAGTCGAGCAGTTGGAGATGGGGCCCAATAGAGTTGCACGACCACAGAAGACTTCGGTTGATACCAGACATCAGAAGAAATCTTACAGCCGTCCGCAAAAGTCGGCCAATAAACTATAGTGCTTTAACTATAGTGGGGAGCATCTGAGGATGGATTGTCCAAAACCCTCTAATAGCTCGAGTGACAATAGTAGCACTGGCAAGTGCTACGTGTGTGATCAGACAAGACACTTTGCTCGAAGATTGATGTGAAGATCACAAAGCATGAAGATTGGACTCAATTCGTAGACTGTATGACATGGTGAAGATATCTTTTGTCTTGTGTTCGTCTTTTTCAATATGTTAAAAAGGGTTTTAAAAGGTTAAAATAAAAGGCCTACTGCATATAGTTCTGGTATGAATGTATTCAATCAATTGATAAAATCACTATCAATCACAATAATTTTGAGGTATTGTTCGCTTTTGAGCGTTAATTCCGTTACGGTTTTACCCTTAAAAGTCGCTTCGGAGGATGGAAGGAGGAATGGATATTTAAACAATCTTAGGCTTTGACTTCTAAGTAATGCGAGACTATTAGGTATTGTACGAATAAGGTGAAACGAGAAATAGGTATAAAATTATATAGGGGTGGCAAACGGGCCAGCCCGGCCCGTTTTGGCCCGGCCCGTATGTGGCCCGTCAAAAAACAGGCCGGGACGGGCCAGCCCGTCAAATAGAAACGGGCCAATAATCACAACCCGTTCCGTATAGGACGGGTTAACGGGCCGGGCCGGGCTGGCCCGTCTAGTTTTTTTTTTAAATTTTTTTTAATTTTTTTAATTAGTTTTCAAATTTTTTAATTTGTTTTATTTTTTAAATTTGTTTATATATACATATAAATTATTATTAAAGTCATATT
>Ga0209589_1009530_pt1 | contig 14602 bp, 13 predicted proteins | sample CowpeawhiteBW_FD_187525 | JGI IMG/M metagenome (GOLD analysis project Ga0209589, IMG submission 187525) | Root nodule microbial communities of legume samples collected from California USA - Cow pea white BW (SPAdes) (version 2) | ecosystem: Host-associated > Plants > Roots > Nodule | place: USA... | reverse complement strand
TTGGGTTTTTTCATTTTCGATGTGTATTGCATGTTGCGTGAAGCTCATCCGGTGTGAGTAGCAGGTCTGAGTAGCGTGTAGGTAGTGTGTCTCGTGAGATGTGTATTTTGAGAAATATTTTGGGGAAATGTAAGCGTGGGCAGAATCGGCTGAAACAAAACTGAATCGGGAATCATACGATTCCTACACGATTCAGAACACGATTCAAGTCAGAAAACGATTCATCTACTGATACGTTTCGTTTGACCAAAATTTCGAACCGTATCGCGATACGAATCGTACGATTCTAACGATTCTAACTACCATGGTTGGAACCCACTTATAAACTATGAAATCGCCTTATCTCTAGTCGATGTAGGACTTCTAACACATCCTTCTCATGCCGAGATATATATATCTCGTGCGTGGGACTAGAAATAGGTGGTCTGATAGTGGGTAAAACAAAATGTCCAAGAAATCTTGCTAAGATAGGCTTTTTAAACCATGGCTCTAATACCATATAGAATTGTATATATTCTGGATGTATTGTGTGTCTAATGCAAACCACACAATATTTATTTATACTATTGAATGGAGTCAATTACAATAAAGACACCTAATAATTAGGAATCAATCATACTAATTTCTGAGATTATGTAACAGTTAATTTCCTAGAAATCTGTAACAACTGATTATATTCTAACACTAGACAACAATGAAATTAGGTTAGAACCAAGGAAAAGAGTTGAATTGGAAGTAGATCGTCTATCATCAATGTCTGAAGCCTAATCACCATCACAAAAAGTTGCGAGAGAGATAAGCCTATGCAACAATGCTGGCTGAAAATGAAGTACATGAACAATGTTCCTTTTAGATACCTTAAAATGTGTTTTACTACAGTCCAATGTGAATCAAGCAGATATGTCATAAACTGGCATACTTTATTAACAGCAAAGCTTATTTCTCAGTGGGCTCAGAAGGAGACAAAAACAAAGATGGATGAATTCTATGTTCAAAAATACAAATTTGGACCTTGTTTGCATTGGATGAGTATTCAGAACCGGTGTAGGAGAGATTGACACCAAAGACATGGAACCACATGAACTGGAACTAGAATGAGAAACATGTGGTGTTAACTCACTAGCAGATGAAATGGAATTGTTGGATACTAGATTAATAGACAGTTGAGGTCGTGACAGATTGGGATTTAATGTAAAATACTGACCAACATCTATAACAGTATTTGGAGATTTAGGAAATAACTCAGAATAAGGAAACCAGTGTTCGTCAAATAAAACATGCTTGGAAAAAAATACATGACCACTAGAAGATAAACATTTACAACCTTCATGAAAATGAGAATAGCCTAGGAAAAGACATTCTTCAGTTCTAAAATCAAGTTTGTGAGATTTATATGGTAGTAAAAGAGAAAACAGGAGCATCCAAAAGTTGATGAACTTAAACATCTAGAGTTTTATAAAAAAATTTAATATGGAATGCAAAATTAAGAGAAGTTGTTGCTAATCTATTTATAAGATATACAGCAGTGACAAAGGCATAATCCCAAAACTGTAAAGGAAAGGATGCATGATTTAATAAGGTAAGACCTATCAAAACAATATGTCGATGTTTTTTCAATAACATCGTTTTGATGATGAGTATAGGACAAATGAGTCTATGAATGATACCATGATGAGCAAAAATGTTCATCAAGGGACGATATTTACCACTCCAATTAGATTTGGATGGCCTAAAACACTCAAATGACACTTATCTGTGACAACCAAGTTATTCTTCGTATTAACTCTAATCCTGTCTTTCATAAAAGGACCAAGCACATTGAGATTGACTGTCATTTTATTCTAGAAAAGATTATATTAAGAAACATCAAGACTAAATTTGTTAACTCAAGTTATCAATTAGCATATATTTTCACTAAATCTCTACAGGAACTTAGAATTGATTATATTTGAGGGAAAGTGTTAGATATTGTTAGTTACAATCTTGGCTTAGCCTATATTTTCTTTATTATTGTTCATTATAAATATATTACCCCATGTGTATTTTCTACATAAGGGGGAATTACTTCTATATCTAATTTTCACTATTTTCAACGTACTGCATTCCACATCATGTTTTTAGGTTTATGTGTTCTGACTAGGACCTATCTCAGGCTAAAGTTGACTTGATTGGCTATTCCAGGTTGCATTTGGATGCCATGTCAATGTTATTCTTATATGCTCTAACTCACCGATGATATAGCTCTGCTGATGTCAATACTAATTTTAATGAAAGCAAAGCCTATAAGCTAAATAAGAATCTAACATCAAGTAAATTAAAGAGAAAAAATGATAATACTTTCTTAGCAACTTACATGGGAATTTTTTCGTGAAAAGTAGCATGAAAAGAAATACAAGATGGATCTGCATAAAATACAAATGAGCTAAATAAGAATGCAGTAACATAAACAAAGAAAAATAGAAAAGGGAAATCAGTAAATTCAGAATTAATAGTTGCTACGTTCTATTGGTAATCCAGCCTCCCAACTTCAATTAAAGCTTCACATTACCAACAGCATAAACAACACACAATAAAATGGCAGCTAGCTACTGTTCTCTCTGACAGGATGTGAGACTGTTTACATAATAGACTTCATGTAGTCAATAGCAGATTGCAGCACAAAGTGTTTTACCTCATCAGATGGTCCACTGGGATAGTGGATATCAGGATTGCCACAATTTTAATATTATAATAATAAAATAATATTAAAACTCGTAATAAAGTTATTTAAAACTCGAATACAAAAATATAATTCATGATAAAGTATCAAGATCTGAACATTTTATTTTCTTCTCTATATTTTGATTAAAAGAAATTAGAAAACTCTGATTTTGAGCCACGGTCCAATACTTTGAACTTTAGAGTGAAGGTCTAAACATGATTTTTTTCATAGAACTAAAATACAAAAGTTAGTAAAGTACAACAGAAAAAAACTATGGTATCATTTAGTGTTAGGGTTCCAATTCTTTCTCTAGAGTAATTCGGGTCATGCACCCTTCTTTGACCCACTTTTCTGTCATCCAAATAGCAACAAGGGCAGTCAGGACTCGGACAACTATAAGTTGAAGAATGGGAGTTTGATGTGTTTTGGCTGCAAAACACCCTATTACAGCAGCAATAAGATAAGTCTTGAAGGAGCGGCAAGGTGACAGAGCAACAATCAAATTTCTTTCAATCCCAAAATTCTAGAGGGATGGTGGTAGAGCAAGAAGGCACGGGAAGATGTTAAGGGGATTTCAGTGCAAAACATATCTTTGAAGGTTTGGTCTTTAGTCAAGTCAAAAGGCATCGCTTAATTTATATTACTGACCTCACTTAGTAATATAAGGTGTGTGTTGTTGTTGTAGTGGTAGTTATTGTTACCAGCCATCATTCTAAATAAAGAGAGAAGTGTGAAGATGTTATAAACATCCGTTGAAAAATATCCAACTAACTAGATGAGTGAAATAATGTACGATTGATGTTATTCATTATTCTAAAACACACGATATAATTTCACTTATTCAGTAACCTTAAAACCATATTTTGCAAGTGCTGTAATCTAGGTAAAAGACACTTACATTGAATTTGGACGTTTGAAAATCTGAAGATCCCACACATCTTGAGGTATTACACTTGTATTCACAAAATCCTGGATGGAACCAAGTGTTGTTAGATTTATTAACACTAATCTCAAGATGTAAAATAGATAACTCACATTTGATGTTATATTACTAAGCAGCAGCAAAGAAGCATCCACCTGCATGAGTGTCTCTTTATCAATTTAAAATGGAAACTTACACAAAAAATAACCAAGAGAGAAACAATTTATAACTTCTCACATAATGATGATGATAATGATGATAACAATAGATAAAATATCCATCAAATAAAAAGGTTAACTACGCACTGTCCATCAATCAGTCTATCTATTTTAATTATAACAATGCTCACAACTAATAACAAGATAATTAAGTAGACCAAGCATACTGCAACACCATTCAACTTGCTTAAAGAGACTATATATCATTTTTACCATGAGATCTCTCTTAACATTTCCCCATGTCCTTCGTGGTCTCCTTTACCCCCATTTCACATACCAAAAAATATGCGATTTACTTTTCTCATTAATGCATTAAATAACCTTCTTTGTACACGTCCAAACCACCCTAACTGATTTTTGTCTTCGTTTCCTCAATTTTGGCAGCCAAACTGGGCACCAAAATAGTTACTGAATATGCTAATCAACTTAATGCTTTGTGGATGGAATTGGATCAATACATGGTCATTAACGCCAAGAGTTCAGAACACTCAGCAAGTTTAAGAGAGAACACTAAAAAAAATCGGGTGTATGATTTCTTGGTAGGCCTAAACCAAGAGTATGATCAAGTCAGGGTTCCAAATGTTGGGAAAGAAGAAGGTACCAAGACTCAATGAAATCATGGAAATTACTCAGAGTGAAGAAAGTAGGAGGAGTCTAATGCTAGAGACTCCTATTACATAAAATTTAACAATAATTGTTAATGGAACGGCAGCAATGGTTGCATACCAAAGGAAAGGACGCTCTCTTACAAAGATGGAAAGGAAAAACAAAGGAGTACTTAACCTATCTAAACAAATTAGGTTATACAGCCAAGATAAATCATTCAAACAAGGACTAATTAGATACCCATAAAAAACTACAATTTAAATTAGGAGCATATAGTTTTGTCAAGAGAAAACTTACAAGAGCATTAATATTGCTAATAATTGGTAACCCATGCACAATAGTGCTCCACAGTAGTTGCCAACCATTAATGAACTGCAAAAGTTAGTTTCTCACCAAATTAATGCATATTGTAAGGCAAAAAATAACATTCGGGAGAAGCAAAAGGAATAAACAATTCTCCAATGTAGCCCTACAACAAAAACAATTTGTCAACAAAACTGTTAAATTCAGTGACTAGCAGACTTGTAATGAATACATTCTTTTGAAATCAAACTATTAGAGTTAATAGAGAGAAAGAAGAGAGCAGGGAGAGAAAATTGAAACTGAAAAGGTAAATTCTGCACTGGTAAAATGTACAAAGGAAAACAAGGATTGAATTTATATTGGAGAATGAAAAAAAAAACAGGACGGTAAATAACAACTTGTAAAAAGAAAACAACTATAACAAAAGCTACATCAAACTGAATACACACTAACACAAACTAAATTCCAGTGAGAGATTATTCAAAATATTCAATTAGCCTAAATCAGACTTCAAGGTCAGCCCTTGTCCATACTGCATTTTGTTGTAATTCAATTATTAATATTGTGTAAATTCTTGAAATTGCTTGATTTATTGATTATTTGAAAAGAGTTTACAGGAATTGTGTGATTGCTACCTACATTCAATCTTTATTTAAATCAAAGAAAAATAAGAAATACATGAAGGAATGGCTGGTGACATCGAGGATGGGCATTGCTGAGGAATGGCCAGGAAAGGTGCCAAACATTGATAGAGGGACACACGGTACAGTCCACCCATGAAGAAAGGAAGAGAGAACTGAATCATGATCTTTTGGTACCAAACTACAGGAATTGTATGGTTGCTACAATAGTTCAATCTTAATTTATGATGAAAGAAAATTAAGGAAAAACATAAAGGAAATCTAAAACACATCCAAATTATAAGTTTTCCTATTTACAAATATTCAACAAGATTTTTCTCAAATACTATAACCAATTCAATAGAGTTAACCTAGATAATTAAATAGCCAACTAAAATGTAGACTTGCTTTCCTAGATAAAATTTAATACAAGCAGGAAAATAACTACGGGTGAATAGAATAGGATATGATCATCTATAACAAACAGCTTTTTCACATGTTCATCTTCCACGATGAACACTTTCATATATTTAGCATTAAAATTTGGAAGCATTTCAGACAATAAAGGATTGTGAAAATGTGTATGGGAGAGATAGAAACCTCATTAAAGGCAGAAGATGACACTGCAGATATCTCCATTCTTGAATTTGGCAGCAACAGAACAGAAGAAAGTTCCAGCAAACTCCTTCACATGCAACAGAACATACACAAGTTGAAATCCACAATACCAACTCAAATAGACCAATATGTTGTAATAATATGGGAAAATGAATTGAAGTCCTATAACGAACATAAAATGCAAGCACTGCTCTGTCTCCTTCACAAGAGATTATAAAACCGTACAAAGAAAACAGGGTGTAAATACCTCAGCGTCCACAGCAAACCATCATAGATACGATCACCATTCGAAGAATTCATGATTCTGCAATATTATCTGCACTTTGTTAATAATATTTATCATCAACATACCTTCTATTAATATTCAATTCAAATCATGAGAAGGTTAATTGGGAATTTTAAGAAAGTTCACATTCCAACCCAAAATCATCTTGCATTACCTCTAACTATCTAGAGAGAAAAAGGGTAACTTGACTATAGTAAAAAACACACAGCACCAGAGAGGCAAAGAGAAAAAGTACATGAATAAAACAAAATTGTAAGCAAAGAGCAGAAATAAAAACAGACGAAGAAGCAAAGAGCACAAATAAAATTGCAAATGGGATGACAAAAATCAAACTTCTCATCAAAAGAAAGGAGAAGGCAAGAGAATTAAGAATCTTAGTTTCCAACTACATCCTTTTCTATCCAGTGTTTTATGCTGAAAACCAACAATAATTTTAAATAAGAAACCTATGAATGGAGTCAAATTGACACAAATAATCACAGTACCTGTTCCTTTCTTAACCCCCACAATCTTAAAATTACCTTTCAAAGCTCATACATATGCCTTCAAACCAGTAGAGAAACATATCTTTGCAAATGCGAGTATGGAAGTTGCGAATCAAGGAACAAAATGCAGCATTCCTACACCATAGATCCTTCATCAGATTTTACCACAACAATGCTACTTTAAATCTCATCAAAAACCTAGAATATTCTCTATTAATAGAATACACTACAACAAATTGATTTCTGCATTACGATACCATCAAGGACTTTACTACAGAATATACATCCAAGAATAAGATCAAATATCATAAAAAAAAAAAAAAAAAAAACAAAAAAAAAAAAAAAAAAAAAAAAAAAGATAAAATGACAATAAAAATCGAGAAAACCCAAAATTGTTTCAAAAGCTAATAACTTAAACACTCGGAAAAGGGTAGTGTGAAAAAATAATACAATTTCTACCAAAATTTTACATTTTTATTTATGGTAAATTTGTAATAAATACCACATCCAGTCCACACATGCACACAGTAAAAATTGCTTAACTGCCGTGAAGGGGTTAACTTGTTAGAATAGGTAGACTCACTTTTGCATTACCTATTTGGCACCTATGTATAGATCAACATATTTTTTTGTATTTCATTGATATAAGAACCCATATAATGAATGGATAAGCTACAAGAAAATAAAGATCTCCAAACATTCTTTCACATTTTCATTCCTATGTTAGTAATAGGATGGGATAATCTGGTTCCTCTTTTTCATTGTCCAGTGTGTTCAACGCAACCCCTACCATTGTTGTCTTCATGTCTCAACAAACTGGTTCAGTTTGTCTTATCGAGTGACAGAACCCTGTACTCATTGTCATCATCCATTGTTGCCTACTACCACCACAATATTTGAAACAAAGCACATGCTCTATAGCACCTCTCCTAGCTATGAATAGCCCATAGCCCAGCCATCTCGAAGGCCAACTCCTCCCCATGAGCCTCCATGTGTGGAATTTGTACACGGCACACAACAAGGCGTGTGTTGTCAACGGCCTTCTGACCAGTAGACTGACTTCACGCCACCTTTGTTATTGTCACCGGCCTCTTTAGTCTTTATTCCAACCTTTTTATCTTATTCTCAATTGATTTGGGTACAACCCACCTTCAACACCTTGCAGGTTTCCTTTTTAACCAATATGTTCTTTTATGCTCAAAAATAGCTTCTTCAGAATTTATCCACTCCTCTTTTGAGTCATCCATAATTACTTTAGAGAAGCTTAATGGCAAACTTACTTATCTTTGTCAGCATCAATTGTGCTTTGGTCTCTTGGAAAGGTTTTCCATGATTAATGTTTCCCTGTATAATTTTAATTACATAATTAGGAGATTTAATTACATTTCATAATTACAAGGATAAATAGGAGGATTAATAGGTTGGCAGTATATTTATATTTATTGTACAAGATCACTGGTCTTGAATTGTTGGGATAGCATATATCCATAAAAATTAGTATTTTCAGCTATTATATCTACGTATTCTATTGAAGAGCAATTTCTCCTTTATGAATAATATCAGAAACAGTCTTTTTGGTTTTGTTCTGTAGAAGTTGTTGTCCAAGGAAATTTGCATGAAATTTGCAACTCCAACAATCACCTTGCAGATATTTTGACTAAATCCTTGAGAGGACCTCGAAAAATCAATTTATAAGTTCCAAACTTAGTACATATAATACACAATATGAATGCACCGGCTTGAGGGGCAATGTCAAAATTGCTTAAGTTTTTTGAAGGTGGTTAACTTGTTAGAATAGGTTAACTAATCTTTGTATTACCTATTGGCATTTATGTGCAGATTATCATACCTTTTTGTATTGTACCCATACAAATGAATGAATTAGCTAAGAGAAAATGAGCTCTCTTAGGCCTTTTTTCATATTTATATTCTGAAGTCTTATAATTACTCCATTTCACATGTCATGACAAAACAACCACAATTGCGATCATGACCAATCATTTTTCTCTCTATGTTTCCATTTCTATAAGTAGATAAACCAATTGAGAATAATCAAATGCCTAATAATACAAACAATTAAATATCATCTTAATACATAAGAATTTTATTTCATTGTTAAGAACTCAAAATATTATAAGTAAACGAGGGAAAATTTTCATGGAGCAGCAACTTAGAAAGTTACTTTTTATCTAAACTAGAAGTTCTTGGCAAGTAAAACCATGGGGAACAAGACCTAGGTCTAAAATTGAATTTTCAATTCATTTCATTGCTGTGCTCCATAATTTCAGAAAAAAAAAATTAATCCTTTAACCTCTATGAAACCATAAGCCCACAAATTAGGCAGCATGATACCACAAGTTCAAAGTTTAAAGTGATAAATTTGAGAGCCAAATCAGAACCCTAGGCTTCCAAACAATCTAAGCATGGCATAGTATTAAACACAAGTCAGTGCATCAATTAATCCTCTGTGCAAAAGGCCTAAGCACAATCAACTTTTCAATATTATGAATATAAGGGAAAAAACCATGGTTGCACAAAAAATACAAAACGATCTTGGACATGGTATAAAACCAATAAGGCACATGTATAATATTGTTTATTAGATGTTCTATCATTATAAAACATATCTGATTAAGAAAAGCTAAATATTTTGAATAAGAGAACATACGAGTAGACAGAAGACAGATCAACAGATGGAGAAGACTCAAACCCAAAACAAAATTTAACTGATATAAATACCAACTAAAGTTAAAAGTTTTTCAAAATGATTGACTTGTATAATAGAATGACAACTATTATAGGAAAAGGGAAGAAAACAGTTGAAAAAGATAAGGTGAGAAAAACAAGTACTTAACAGAGAGGAACAAAAAATTATAGTCTGTGCCATTATGGCATACCACAGAATGTGTTGTGCAGTATAACGTCAAATTAGCTTATAAATTACCATAGCCATTTGCCTTTCATGAGTGCCTCCCTAAGGATCACAGCAGCAGGCTCCCTCTTGACCCGTTTTTCACTCAATGAGGATCTGGTTGTATTGAGGCATGCCTGAGGAATAAAAATTAGCCAGCAATATGGAAATTATATAGGGGAGAAAAGAAATAAAAATTAGTAATACATTATATCCCCAAAATAAAATAGCCAGTTTTTATCAACCAATAAACATTACTGGACATCAAATAAACAAATAACACTATACACATGACAGAATGGTGGTTTTCTGTTGAAGGAAAATATTAATAGTAGCACAAGCAAGAAAGTCTGCCAAACTAAATGGATCATCCCAACAACAAAAGCAAATGACACTAAGTTAAATTAGGGAGTAGGGGAGAAAAAGGCAATCCCTTTTTCTTCTGTCACAGGTTTCTCCCAACCTACTGAACCAAAGATTAATCCCACTCATACTGCTATAATTGTCACTGACCCAACAAGTTTTCTAGCATAGGGAATTGAATAAAGGTTCTACACTACATACATTGTCCCTACAACGTATGAGGAGCATAGAATACCAAACCACTACGTTAACCCATCAGATTAAAAAAAACTAATACAAAAGATACGTGTGAATAATAAGGAAAGTAAAGGGCTACATAAGAAGGCTGACCAGCTTATCTACATAGCTATTAAGATTTGACAGCAGACTTGAGTAGACAAAGTAAACTCTGATATTGTTGACCTAAACTGGAATGATACAAAGATGATGATCCTTTGTTACAGAAGTCCTATGTAAAATCAGAGGATTATCATCGACATGTGTCAGTTATAGCTAACTGTCTAACAGTAATAACTGTCACAAAGAAACAAGGAGATTACAAGTGAATTGTGAAAAACTAGAGAAATATCCCTAACAATATCACAGAAGGAAAATCTAATACAAACCATAAGCAGAAAACCAGAGATATCAACAAAGACAATACAACGTCAAGGCAAATCTGAAGGCATTTGCTAAGAGGGAGCTCATACTAATGCAGGCATTCTGCTCCAACTAATCACACCAAGGGCACTACAAAAAACCACACATATCCTTAAGATTTTGGCCTCCTTGCTTTTATTGAAACCTCTCAAACAAAAACATGAGAAACTGCTCAACAATATACCAGCAAAAGTAACATTCATCAAGCAAACCATGTAAAAACATAGAGGAAAAAGGAATCATAAGAAAGACCATGACTAGTCTTGCCATTAGGAATTAAATAATTATGTCAGAATCAATCAACACAGTTGCAGAGAGAAGATAATTGAGATAAAAAGACTTAAATACTAAATCGAGGGATTGACAGCTGAGTTTCTAGAAACTACCCTATAAAATAGAACTGCTGCAAGTTCCACCAATCCACATTGTGAGCTACTTAGAGCTCCTAATTTATCATCTTTATTTCCATCACCCCTGGGTAGAAAATTCAATAAGATCATCATGGATAACATCATTAAAAAGTTTATTAAGTTCACTGAAAAACACTAGAAGATCCAAACACTAAAAACACATCAACATGTTAGAAACACATACCGCAGCATGGAAGTACCAGACAAGCTACCTTGATCAAGATCCTTACAAATCACATCCAAAAGCTGTTCTACCAATAAACACCTATCAGCAGCACCTCTCATTAAACTCAACTGTATCCTTGCATAAAAAACAAGTGAATCCTGCAGCAGAAATATCAATAGAATAGTTTGAAAAAATTTGAAAATAATTTATAACTTAAGCAGCTATTTGCCTTAAAAAGAAATTGCAAGAGACCTTAAGGACTCGATCATGTGTCGCCAGCCAACTGTGGAACACAAACTGCTGCAGGGCATTATGAATTTCGAGCAACTCTAAGCCTAAATTTGGACCATCATTCAATAAATATGTATTTATACACTCAACAAGTTTACGTGCCATCTTGCTCTCATCCCTGAAAAAGTAAAAAAGAAATGGTATTGCACTATAGCAGAAAAGAATAATAGAAAAAAGAATTAATGAATCACAGTGGAAATACCTTATGAATGAACATATTCTAACAAAACCCTTGACAATGTTTTCTCTAACATTATCAGGGTAGTCTCCAGGGGGACATTTTAGGAGAGAATGAAGTGTCAAGATATAACGGAAGACCTCCTCCTTGGAACTATTGCTAATATTTTTTCCACTCAAGCTTGTTTCAACTTTCTCAATGTACAGAAACACCAGATCTATACAAAACAATTTGATTAAAAGGATGGTGGGGAGATTTAAATGGTATTGTTGATGAGATTGGAGGTAATGCAAGCCTTAAGTTTACAAAACACTTACTGCAGTAAACACGCCTCCTCATCTGGAAACTATAATCCCTAACAGACAATAGATGCCGAAGGACAACGCCATATTCAGACTGAAAGCTTGGAACATTGCTCAGAACATCCCAAACATGATTAAAAAGTAGTTTAACTACAGATGACAACGGTAACATTTTTCCTAAAAAGTAAAAAGAAAAACAAATAATTAAAAGAAACAAAGTGTATTAGTAAATATAAGATTAATTCCCATATTTCTCTTTGTAGAGTTTATTAAGAAGGTTATTACCAAAATTATATCAAAATAAAGCCTCAAAAGTGTCAAACAATTATTAAGTGATACATAACCACGTTATTTCCTTACAAGTAATGAAAACTGAGTAAATACCCAAATTGGTCCCTGAAATATTAGTGCCCTGGCTGATAGCTCCTTGATTAAAATTTTCATGTTAATGAATCCTTGAAAATTTTATTTGTTTGCATAGAAGTGATTCTGAATCAAATATAAGAAAAATATTGTATTTGTGTATAAATAGAACATATAGAACATTTGAAACAAGCTTGGTGCATAAGACATATATGCTCCAACTTGAGGGGAGTTTTAGAATATAATTAGTCATAATTAGCCATTAGCTGTTACAGATTCTAGGACACTAGGATCATTGATCCATGATAATTAAGAAAGAATTTATTGTATTTGATTTTGTAAATTGGTATAAATACATACTTTGTGGTGCACATTAGACACACAACATTCAGATAACACTTCTTTATATAAATGTATTAGTTGGAGTTCCTCGTTTGAATTTTCCAAACTATTATTTGTTTAAAATCAAAAGGGGGGAAAAGAACAAACATGTTCCAAACTAAACTACCTCCGACTGACCTGAACACTTGGCATCCTCCGCACGTTGAACAGCAATTCTAAGAGTCTTCGCATATATCACTTTTGGATTTCTCCGCTTACTTGAGGATATTTCCGCCGATGCCGATTTAATAAGTAATGAAACAAGAAAAGGCCATGTTTCAGCTGCGCCACAAAATTTTAAAATAAACAAATCAATCAATAGTGTACACCATACATCTTGGCTTTGGTACTATTAAAAATATTGCATCCACCAATGCTTGCAAAATTAACTTAAAAACGAATCTTACTGTGAGGAATTTCATCTGGTTTAAGCTTTGCAGTATTCAGTCCAATAAATTTACAGAAGTTATATGACCTTTCTCCTTCTAACCAAGTGTTTAACAACTTAATCCCTTCCTGTTGACATACAACAACAATGCCACTAATTAGAATAACACGGTCCTTACACTAAAGAGAGAATACATACAATGAATAAATATCATCCGACACTAATAAAAAAATAAAAAAATCAATGCGTAATAATTCTTAAATGTACTTGAAATACAGGCCAAATGTTACTCTGATTTCAGCTATCAGAACTGAAACATCATTTTGGTGAACCTTAATTAAAAATGTAGCTTATAAACATTTTTCATCCAGACTGTTGCAATTTTTGTAGAAGTAGAACTGAAAGAGAAAAGCTATAAATAATACAAAGAAGTTGATTAGACAATCCTTCTCTACTACTCTATTTCAAATTAATGCAACAATGAGGCACTCAGGAGACAGATTTCTTGATCGAAAACTAGAATATCGACACTAAAGTCAATTTATCGCTACATGCATAACATTAACAGGAACAAGAAATGCTCTTTTCCCATTCAAAATCACTGATTAGCGAAAGAAAGAAGTAGTAGAGAGTTGGAGAAAGGAAAATGACTTCGCGAGCTTTGACTTTATCGGATGAGAGTTTTTCAACAATCTCTTGAACGTCTCTGGAGGTGACTTTCGCCATGATCGGAACGCGCTCAACGGTATCACATTGAGTTTGAGGAATGGAAATAGATAAGGTAACTTGCAGGTAGGGTTTTAGGCGTTGAGAGATGTGGCGGGAGAAGAAAACGAAGGGTTCTAGTTGGGTTCTTGTCTGCACCACGCGTTTCAGTGAACTGTTTGAAACTAGACGACTAAAATGGAGATTGATCGAGGATTTCAGTTCTAGCACCCGTTTAACGTTTTAAATGGTTTACTTGTTTATTATTCGTAAAATTACCTCTATCTAAAATTTTGAAAAAATGAAAATTTATTTTATATTGGTAAAAATTATGAACCACAAGAATATTTACAACTCATATCTTGACTTTAATTGTAGTTTATATTTGTATTATTATAATCGTTGAAAATGACATTTTAATCGTATTAAGTAAATTCCTTCAACATTATAAGATTTTAAATTCTCTAAATTTGTATGATTTAAATTACTAACGTAATATGATTTAAGGTCTATAGAATATGATATTTGGGTATTTTAACGTTATTTATATTTAATCTGTAAACTAATAATATTTTTATGAGAAATAATTTTTTACATGGACAATTTTAATACATTTAATTTTAATTTAGATTCACACGGTAACAATCACACATTTATCATATTATTTAAAATTATTATACATTTTTTAATATATATATATATATATATATATATATATATATATATATAACACATTTTTTTTTTTT
>Ga0209589_1009529_pt1 | contig 14602 bp, 4 predicted proteins | sample CowpeawhiteBW_FD_187525 | JGI IMG/M metagenome (GOLD analysis project Ga0209589, IMG submission 187525) | Root nodule microbial communities of legume samples collected from California USA - Cow pea white BW (SPAdes) (version 2) | ecosystem: Host-associated > Plants > Roots > Nodule | place: USA... | reverse complement strand
CCACAATATCAAACAATATCTTCTATTTAATCTTTTTATTTTCAGTTACTCTTTTTACTTGTACCTCTCTCTATTATAAATAGATTACCCTATGTGTGGTTTATACACAAGGGAGATTAATCTCAATCCCTATCTTCTTTATTCTCAACAAAAAACATATCAAATTTAAAAATTATTTTAAAATAATACCTTTTTATATTTTAAAATATTATTATAAGATAATAACAATGCTTATAACACATACATAAATTACACTTATATGATAAAACATAAAATTATATTTTATATCAAATAAATAATATTCTTATTGAGTTAGGTCGAGTTTGTTGAGTCTGGAATTCATAAACTCATTATACAATTTAATTCTAATTTAGATAAAATATAGAAAAAATTAACTCAACCTAGAAAGCTAACATACAAGAATGTAATTGAGTTGAAGATCAAATGCAACTTATTTACACTCTTATATTTTTCATTTTGTTTTGCTATTTTTAATTTATCAAAAAATAAAAGTAATATTATATTATAGTTGATGAGATTTTTAATTAAGACAACCAGAAAAAGACAAGGAAGACAATACGGCATTCGAGAATGTAAAAGGAACGAACATGCCATAGCAGCCACATCCACATTATCTTATTATTATTATTATACTCTCTCTTTTTTTATTGCGTCTGTCAAAAGAAGTTGAAAACAAAGATACTTTATTTTTTCCACACCTTCTCTTTAAAATGTTTAGTAAACAATAATGTCTATGTTTATACGGTGGTTACTTAGATAAAATATATAAATAAAGCAAGAGATCAATTTTCAAATATTGCTATTACAAAAAATTATACCGTTAACTAATTGAAAATAAATTTATATATAATTTCAAAATTAATTATTATGGAAATTAATAAATAATTCTATGGTTCAATTTGTAAATATGACAACATAAAAAGTATGTGTATTTATAAAACTGCACAAAAGAAAAAATGAAGTAAATTTATTGATAGATAAAATTCATCGATAAATCAAAATTATAAATGGTTAAAAAATATATTGTTAAAATAGTTGTTGATAAATTTTATTAATAAAGAGAAAAATTTTGATCACTAAATATTATGATTTGTTTTTTTTATCTTCTCTTCTTTTCTCAATATTTTTCTTCTTTATCCTCTTTTTCTCCTTCGTTGTGTTTGTCATCACCTCTCCCTTCTCTTCTCGTTCTTCCCCCCTTCTCCTCCTCTTTCACCTCCACCGTTGTCATTAACATCAACAGTAGCCACAAGTCAGCTTAGCCACCACCACCACCTCTTTCTCTTCCTCTTCTTCCTCATCCTTCTTTCTTCTTTCTTGTCCTCCTCATCCTCCTTGTTCTTCTTTTTTTCTTCTAACCCAATTCAATCAATTTATAACAAATATTTCGTTAAATATTTCAAAAAGTTATTATCCATTTTATTGATGAATTACTAACAGAATTTTTAGAAAAATATAATTACGGATAAATTTTAAAAATTTGAATTATTAATGAATTTATCAATGCATTTTACCACAACATGGTAAAGTCCAAGATGAAGAGATATAAAAAAAGGACCAGAACTAAACATATGATAATATGAAAATCAGAAAAAATAATAATAATACAAATTCAAGATAAAAGAAAATTGAAAGTAAAAAATAACCTAAACATATTAGAACCTTGATCATATTCAACTTGTAGCCCATTGAACGTGTCTCTCCAATTTGTAGGTGCAAAACAAGTGCTAATAAATACAAAAAGTTAAAAAAGAAACTGTATATACGGATGAAGTATATCATCCTTGAATTGAATCTACTAACCTAATCATACAATTTCTTTTCTTGTGGTGTAGGCAGCTAACCTAGCAAAATTCACAAAAATGTGCACTCTAAACCCCGTAAAACTCAATAATCTAAAAAAAGGAGACATGTGACAAGTTCAATCGCGTGCATTCCTTTTCACTCTTTTCCCTTAAAAAACATACTCAATCAAACATTTCTTAGCAATAGAAATACATTACATGGCGATGAAAGTTACTTGTAGCTTTCAACGATACTTGTAAATGATCTTAGTGTTGGAGCTTTCCGTTTTCACTGTTTACAAAGGAGATGAGCACGAGGGTTGAAGAAATGCAGACACGTGTGAGTGCGGTAGAAACGCAAATGAAAAGGACGAGTGCGAAAGAAACGAACGAACATGAGAGCGCTGAGTGCGGCAAAAACGAATGAACGTACGAACACTGAGTGCAATAGAAAACGAGTGTTGGGCACAACAAAAATAGAATGGATGCCGATGAAAGAAGGGAATGTGAGGACCCAATTTTTTTTTTAATTAAAAGAGTACAACAATAGACAACACTGGTTCAATTACATGCTCTCTATTAGGATCCCATTACATGACACTTTTCTCTACGAACGCTCTCATTTGATCTACTAAAATTAAAAAAATAAAAATTGAATATAGATAGCACTTATTAAAAAATACGTTTTCTATGTGAAGTCAAATAGAAAAGGCTTTTTTAATTAAGCGCTATCTAAAGTGTGTTGTCTATTGATACTTTTGGCATAGTGTCATTTACTTTTTATGCAACAACATTGGTTTAATTTAAAGTGATTGATTTTATTTTAATATTATCATTCCAAAAAATTATTTTCTTTATATAATATATATAATTTTAATTTGGTTTTAGGTTGAAGTGTATTATATTTTTTAAATGCTTTTTTATTATTATTGGAAAGTAAGTGTATTATCTTTAGTCAACATGATGTCCATATTTATATTCTTTTCAATCCATGTTAATTGTAAAATGATAGATTGCTAGTTGTAAAAATAAATTTATAGTTGATAATTGATATTTATTTTACCAATTGAATAAATTGACAAAAACATTAAACTTTTTGACTTAAAACAACTAATAGATAGCAATTTGCGTGGTGTCCTTAGGAAGAAAATGGTTGAAATTGAAAAGGTGGTGATTCCAAAAACCATGTGAAAGACCACCACCTTATGCGAGTTGGCTAAAGAAAATAGAGCTTTGAATGAACATGAAAAGATAACATTTGAGGCACACTTAACAAAAGCAAAGAAATAAGGAAGATTCTTTGTTTCATTGGTGTCACTACCTCTTTTTCATCGAAAGAATACAACATTATTAAATTGTGTGTCAAAAACTGCTCGTGGGATGCATATTGTATGCAACGTAAAAAGTTGCCTTTTCCCATCTTCAATTGTCAACCACCATATATGGACCCACCAATCAAATTTATTTATTCCTAGCTTTGGAACCAATTTATATTCTTGAAATATGTTCATACATATTTATTTTAATATCTCAAAATATATTAATATTAATGCATTTTGAAAGTTCAACATAGACACCAGAACTGTCATAATAGGTTAAAATTTGTGAACCAAACATGCTCCTCACGAGTTTGGATTGGGTTGAAAATTTTTCATAAAATTCAATACAGGTTAATTTTTGACCGGTTCATCCGGGTTGAACCCGTAGTGAACCGGGTTGGTGAGCCAACCCGCAAATAAAGGGTCACACAAGTATTTTTTATTTAGTTGAGTTTTGTATTTGGGTCAAGTTAGGTTGTTTTTTTTAGCCAATGCAATGCATAGATAATTTGTATTTTTTGTAATTTTAGTTTATATTTGGAATGTATTAAAATTTATTTAGATTTTAATTAGAATTATAATTTAACTTTGACTGAAAAAAATTGTATTTTTTTAATTAAGTGAATCCGTAAGCCAACCCGTTTAACCCACCAACTCGTGGTGGATCAGACCGGATTCGAATTTTTTTGGCTCGTTACTAAGTGAGCCGGGTTGGGTTGACTCACTAAATGATCAACCCGTGGTGGATCGAGCCTAATCGGGCCAGATTACACGTTTTGACAGCTCTAAGAGACACGATAATAAAAACTTTAAAGAAACACATCTATTACATTTTATTTTACAAGTTAATCTTCACTTTTGATTAGAATGTAAAAAAAAGAAACTATTTTGGTATATCATTATTGTAAATAATTATAGTCTTTTATCGAACTGAATGATATTAATTATGTGATTCATATAGGTAATCTTGCTGTGAGTTAAGTTTATTGTTGTCGTAAAGATTTTCTTTAATGTTAAGTAAAGTGTTGGTAGGCTACATTAAAACAATATATAATGTGGCTCATATAAGATTGGTTTTAATGGTAAATCATTTCTTTTAAAAATGTGAATTTAATTTAAAAGGCGGAGAAAGAAATGGTAAATTGAGATTTATAGGTGATAAAAATGTATTAAATACAATCCAAAAAGATAGAAAAAAAAAAGAAATCTAATTCAAATATTTGCGTATTTTAATTTAAAATTTAAGTGAATCATACAAATATCTAATTTTTTATATTTTAATAATCAAAATAAATTAGAAAACACTTTCTGTTAAAGAGAAAAAAGATTAAAATCATATAGGATGAATATTTTGCAATGTAATGTACGTGGTTGGTTCCTTTAACTTCTTCGGTAAATGAACACTGCGATTTTACTCTTGGTCATGGTTCAAAGCAAAAGTAGGGATTCTCTTTGCTTATTTTCAGATTAGGGTTATAATCCCGTAGGATGCATGCATTTTCTTTTTTTATATTAACAAGGTTTTAATTTTTAAAGCTTAATACGGAAATTACTTATATTCAACACTTTAAATATTTAACTAAAAGTGTAGAAAAAATAAAGTTTTAGATAGTTTCAACAGGAAAGAAATAAAATGTAAAATAAATGTTTATTTAATTAATTAAATATCTGTTCTCTTTCAATTATTATAATTAAAGATTTTTTAACAATTGTAGTTATAAGAGCTAGGAGTTATTTATGTACCTAGCAGTTTATTATTTAATAAACCATATGTTACCTTTTGAGACAAATTTCACTCTTCTACCATACAAAAAGCCCTATTGAAAACATACATTTCATCTCGATTACATAAACTTAGACACATGTCTCAACGCCCTTAATTGTTTAAAGTCAATTTAACTATATTCTAATGTTAGATAAAAGAAAATATAAATACTAGTATTTTGTCTTTTATTTAGTTAAAAATAATGTTTCAAAAACTTTAAAAAGGAATTTTACAATTTCTTTTCTTGTCCTTATTTTTTTCAACTTTAGGAGATTGTCGTGTCATAGTTTCTTTGTTTTTGTTTAATATTGTGAAACCTTACTCTAATACTACACACACCTTAACTTAAAATGAATTTTTGTAGCGGTTAAAGATTTGTAGATTATATAAACATAATTAAAAGTTAAAGATCATGATATATATATATGGTTGCAGCTATTGCCATATTTTATGATATAACAACAACAATAATTATCAAGTGAACTTATGTTAAGAAATAATTTGTATTATTATTTTTTAACTTAAGTTCCCTTGATAATACGTATCAAATTATTTAAATCATTAATGATTTCATACCTTTTTTACCTCTGTAATGTTTTTTTTTCCTGTACTCAGCACATTCATTTTCTTTTCTTCTCCATTCCCATTTCTCCTTCATTGCAGAAAAGGGTAAGTTACACTCCTTTCCCATTTCTTTTTCAATAGTTTGTGACCTTTTGATGAAGCCACCCCAACATTTTCAAAATGATTGAATACAGTTAATCTAATTCAATTATAACATATTCAATACTAGGTCCCACCTAGGTAGCATTCATTTTGACTAGGATTCACTTTGGTCCACAAAAGATTTATTATTGAAACTAAAGAAAACATATCAATGCCTCAATATATTCTTCGATAATAACAATAATAAAATAATAAAATAATGTGTAGTTTCTATAATAATTAGAGGTAAAAGTGATTTAAAAAATTTAGTTATGAAAACAAAACAGAAATGTGTATGAAGAAACATGTATAGAGATATTTTGGACAAACTTTTGAGAAACACTTTAAAAGAAATAAAAAAAGTTTAATATTAAGATAAAATTAGCTTATATGCAAATTAAAAATAAAAAATGGTACGAAAAACTTCTTATAAACTAATTTTCGTTTAAAAAAGAAACTTATTTTATTTTATATATTTTTTTTATAAAACTATTTGTAAAAAACTATTTATAGCTCGTTCACATGCTTTCTTATTGGTATCGATCATAAATCAGTGACTAATCTATCAAATTTAAAGTTACAAATTTTGATCATATGTTTTTTCCATATTCATGCAAATCAAACTTCCAGTCACATACATAAAAAATCATTGTCGACACGTAATTAATATATTTAAGTCAAAGGAGTAGCAAATTAAATGGGTGAGTCCAAATAAAATAAAATAAACTTTTTAAAACTTTATAAAGGAGATTGAAAAATATTAATAATAGTATATATAACTATAGCAGCATGGTACCCACATTCACCTCCTTTTCATGAGTTTATTCTTTTTTTATATTCAATGAGTCTGACATGACAAGCTTTGTTGTATGTATTCATGATTCAGTCGTTGACATTAGGTGCTATGAATTATCATTCTTACTTTTTCATATCAACTTTCACTCAAAAGTATCCTATGTTTTATACCTCTTTTACAAATCTCTTAGTTCCATTGCTAATTCTCATTACCATAGTTGCTTCAACTTGAAAATTTTGAACTTTGCGATTTGCTGGAAGCTCACATCAACTATAAATAAGGTCAATTCATAATATATAAGTGGGTGCAGTCTTTACCTTATAAGTCGATTTTATGAGGTTGAATTAAGCTTAAAATTACTTCTAACATGGTATCAGAACCAAGTTAAAGCTTATCCTAACACTTAACAAACTTTTTTGAACATTCTGTTCCACCTAGGGATGTCAAAAAAATCCGTACTCGCGGGTATCCGCGGATAAAACCCACAACGGATAGGAAATAGATATTAAAAATGGATACCCGCTACCCGTGGGTATGGGTATTTTTGATACCCGCATGTTAACGGGGCGGGTATGGATATCATAGTATCCGTACCCGTGGATACCCGTATCCGCTAAACTTTAATTCTGAAAAATTAATACCCCACAAATGAGTCAAAACATTATGAGTCTTCATTATATTAGTAAAAATTTTAATTCAGAAAATTTATATATATATATATATATATATATATATAGTAAAAACATTATGAGTCTTCATTCAATAATGGTGGTCAGATTCTTATCCCACAAATGAGTAAATTACTTCCATATATTGTGGAGGCATTGATGTGTCTCTAAGAGTGGTTATGGACCAATATGGAAGGTAATGAAATTAACATTTTTACTTAGATATTTTAATTAAGTGATTGTTAGAAATTTTTACTAAACTCCTTATGTTTTAAGGCTCTTCTAGATTAAAATTGGACAACATGAAACTTTATAAAATGTTGCAAGAGGTGGATATTGATGAAGTTAGTAATTTCTTTAATATTTTATTCAAAAATAAACTACAATATAAATTGGTAGTGATTTTTTATTTGTTTGTTTTTTAAAAATCAATCGGACAAAGGGAACTTGTTGATCCAAACAATAATTATGGTTAAATAATTATTTTTTAAAATATTTTTGTAAATACCCACGGGTACCCGTAGATACCCGTGGATATGAAAAAAATAGACGGGTACCCGCATAACGGATATCTGACGGATATAGATACGGGTACGAGACGGATATTTATTCAACAGGTAGGATACGGAAAACTACTATCTGTACTCTACCCACCCCGTTGATATTCCTAATTCCACCCATTATCTCAAATCACTAACGAATCATCTACTAATTCTTTGTCCTACGCGCGAGAACTCACTTCTAACACTTTTGGGTAAACGACTTTAGTTCACAATATTCCATATGAGTAACATAGACCTACTGTGCTAACGATAGGAACTAGAAAGAATCAAAAACTGAATAGAAATTCCCGTGAGCACGATCAAGTGTTATATTCTCTGTTTGACATGTCACTGTTAACGTTTGTCCATGGTGTCTAGTGTTCCGATTTGCAGTTTCTGCATTATTTTCATTCGGCTTTTTGTGCACAGTTTCTGGTTCAGTTACAGCATTGCAGAGCGTGTTGAACGTTAGAGGGGAAAATAGTCAAATAAAGTTGCAGTATTCACCACCTTTTCGACCTTAAGGACATACATCTTTTGCTATTTACACTCCCCCACTTGCCAAGTTCACTTCCCCTTTTTTTGTTTTGAGTGTGGAATTGCCATTTTAACCTTAACTTTTTCTTTTTCAAACCATTCTATTCACACACACTTTTGTTGTTTTTGTGTTCTTTGGTTATGGTTTAGTGTTTCACTGTCTCCTTTTTCTCTCTCTTACTCAGTGACTAGACACGAACAATGACGGTTTTAACCTTACTATAACTGGAATTATACTATTTATTTGACTCGTTCTATAAACCTATTCTCTCTCTTCTGAAAATAAACAAAGTTTAATTAAATAATTTCAAAAAGTACTCTATGAAAAGGAAATATTGTCTGAAAGTTACTTTTCAAAATTGTAGAAAGTACTTTTCTATTACTACATACAATAAAAGATTACCAAAATAAAAAAAAAAAGTTTTATACTTAATAATCAAATAAAAAAGCAAAGGAAATGGGAGTGTATATAGTAAACAAAAAGAGGCCCAACTTTCTCCTCTTGCATTGTTTCTCGAAACTGTTACTAAAGGAGGTTGCAATCTCATTTCTCCCAGTAAGATTCTAGATTTGACAATCCAGTGATTTGTAATAACATTTCAAACAATTTTATTTCTTAAATGAGAAACAAGAAGCAAAAATTAAAGTGAATATATATATATATATATATATATATATATATATATATATATATATATAAAAGATTAAAATTATGAAATTAACAAAATTGTAACGAAATACAAAATTAATTAAGAAAATAACTAATATATATGTTTTAGGATAAAATGAGGATAATAACCATTAATTTGTATTTTATTTAGGTGTGTAATGTACGGATGCATGTGTGTATATATTTGTGTGCCTCAGGGTAATGTATGTGTGCGTAACAATGATCTAATTATGAATTAACTTGATTAAAATTTAAAGGGTTGGATTTGTTTTATCTTTTAAAATCTTAGAATAAAAATGAAGATCAAATATACTTTATCATTAAACAAAAATTTAATTCATAAAATTATATAAATGTAGAAATTGAATCTAAGAAAAGAATATGAACATCAAATAAATGATATAAGAACAAAACAAAGACAAAAATGAATATAAGATAATTTGGTACAAAAGAAAAGTAAAAAAGTTAAAGAAAATAATTTGAGAGATAAACTTATAAACTGATGGAAGTTGTTAAGTTACGTCACGATTCAAGATAAGTTGTTATTTAATGGTTTAACTTAAAACTCAAAAGTACTTACAAAATTTGATGTGTTGATTTAATGATGATTTTAATGTTGTTTGCATTTCTTTTTCTTACCATGATTCCTTGTTTTAATATGATCAAATGTAAAGTATGAATTAATCTTTAAGATAATTTTGAACACTTTTGCATTTAAAAAATAAATTTATATTTTTTTTCTGAACATAGTAATTGATTATGTAAGTTTAGTCATAAATTCTACCTAGTTTTGAAAATAATAAAATATGAACACCAAGTATTTGATTAGGTTAAACTTTTTTATCTATTAAGCTAAAGTATAATCGATTAAAATTGATAATCTTTAATGATAATTGATTATGTTGATTCAAAAAATGGTTTATAGGTTACACAAAACCATAATAATAAATAATATTTAAATTTAATCGATTGTATTAGTCAATAACATAAAAAAATCTTCTTAAAAAATTCATTTGCATGCATTTCATATTTATTTGAAAAAAAAGGTTTTGCTATTTTCTGAAATAGATATTCCCAGAATATCATACATTACTTCTTGTTTGGAAAAAAAAAAGTTCTTAAGATTGAATTAGGAAACGTGATCATACTATATGATTTTCTTTGTATAATTTGTCACATTTTAGGTGATATTTTTATTTTATTTTTCTTTAAATTTGATATCTTTGCACCCATGTTTGGTATGTTATATGTAATTGAATGTTTTCATTATATTTGTAAATGTTTTTGAAAGGTATTTCAAGGAGTGATCTGTGTATCTTATTCTAGTTGTATAATTATTTTTTGTAATTGAATAATTCAATATTATAGTGAAAAATTTATCTTGGGTTTTATTGGATTAATGAATGTGAATTCGGGAAGAATCATCCTAGTATAACAATTCTTGTAATCTTAATTTTTATTTTCCAATATTTGAAAAAAAAAATTAATAACATTTTTCAACCGATTTACCTCTATTGTTTTCTTTGTGTTCCAGTGCTTACACCCCTGATCTTAATTTGCACCTATTTTACACTTTAAATCTAAATGAAAATACAATTGAAAGTAATTTCTAATATCTAAAAGATTATCTCACTCTTGTCAATCGTTCATAATGTGTTCTATGTTTCCAAACTCATAGTATACAATTCTAACTCGTTTCATGTGATAAAACCAAGGGCCACACAATTAATCCAATCTCACTTATGAATCCAAACCTTTCCAAGTTGTCAAATGTAAAAATATTTCTTTAGTAAATGTAATTTTGAAATAGCACTTCACTGAAAAATTCACGTTAAAGAAAGAAGATGATATGAAGAAGAAATACCCACATTTGCTTAGTAAGATGAATATATCATCTAAATTTTCAAGGAGAAAATTTGTTAAAATGGAGAACACTTTTGTATCAACTAAAAAATTTCTAAATCCTTATTAGAAAAAGACAATTAGCTTAATTTGCTCAAATAATTAGGTTTCACTCAACAAATTTATTCCAAAAGTTAATGAGTTTCATTGCACCTTATTCACACAACGAAATTATGCAAAAGAGAAAAGAGAAGATAAACATTTGGAATTTCAAAATATTTGCTCAACTAATTGATTTTCTCTTATTTTGTGTTTGGCAGATGGATTTTAACAATTCGAAGAAATTGAAATACATAATATTTGAAATACTTATAACTGAATTTTCTTCACTTCTTAAATAGTTTGTTTGAATAGAGTAATTGAATATCTTAAATTTTAATTTTCGTGTTTGAATAAAGCAATTTAATTTTTATTTTAAGGTAAAATCAACTCTATCATTGAGTTCAAGTTGAATTAGTTTGACTTTCTATCCAACTATTCCCGACTTTCAATTTGGGTCGACTCTCAAAGATTCAACATGGGTCAACTAGAGTCAACCTCCGATACAGGCGAATTGGCTCGACTAAGTCGTCACGATTTTCGGCCTGAGTCGACTTGGTTTGACCTTCGGTTCAATCGACTCGACTCAACCTTTAATCAAGGTCGACTTGACTCTACCTTCGATCCGGGTTGATTTAGCTCGACTTCAACTTGGGTTGATTCGATTGGCCCGACTTTGGTTCGGGCTGACTCAATTCAACCTTTATTCTGGACCACCCAATTTGACCTTTGTGAATAAAATAAAATTGAGTGAAATTTCGAATTTCTTATACTTTTGAGGATATTTAAAATTCTTTTATATTATTCATTTGCAATGTTTTTCAAAATTTCATAAATTTATTTTTTGTAATTACTTTATTCTAATAAATTATTTTAGTTTGGTGTAAAGAATTTTAAATTATTTAGATAAATAAAATTAAAATACCTTAAAAATATATTCACTCGTTATATTCACTTATTGTATGAGAGTCATGTAATCAGGACTATTCTCAATTTGAATTTCGTTCAATAATCGTTATTCGCCCAAATACTTTAAATCGGTATTGTTTTCTTTTTCCTAAAAGAAAGATCACTTCAACAAATTGAAGACGGTTTGAAAATCTACAAATAAGAGACGTAGAATTAATTTGATACATAAAATCTAAGATTATTAAAAATAATTAAATAAAAGTCACCTGACTAATAAAGATGTAGAATTCACACTTCATAAACAATCACCATTTTTTTATGTCTGATCTAAGAAAAGCCAAATAAATTTAAAACTATTAAAATAATATAAAGAAATTGTGTCAACTAAAAGGATATCGGAAATCATAATAACTCCACTAGCTTAATATAATTATTAAAAATAAATTGGTAATATTTCTTTAGTGTCCCTTGCTATTATACATATTATTTTTATATGAAAAAAATTATATTAAAATATATATATATATATATATATATATATATATATATATATTGCACATTTGAATATATGAATTTATTTTATATTTTAAATATTTACACACAAACAATGAAACAACAAAATGTAATTTTATTCATTGTTTAATAGCATTGTAGTATTTCTTCATAATTATTGATGTAAATAAATAACATTTTTCAAACCAAATACACATTATAAGGAAATTTTGAGATTTTTCAATATATTTTTTTTAGAAATTGAGTATACGTATGTTAATCACATTGCAAAAACTTATTATTTTATTTATATAAATACTATGGCTCTCAATCACAGAACAAAAAGTCGTTGTAGTATAGTGGTAAGTATTCCCGCCTGTCACGCGGGTGACCCGGGTTCGATCCCCGGCAACGGCGAATTTTTTTAATTTTTTCTTTTTTAATATTTTGAACTTATATATTAAATTTGAGACTCTCAACAATATATTAAGAAAATAGTTGTAGTGTAGTGGTACATATTTTTACCTATCATGTTTGTGACCCGGGTTCGTTTCCAGAAAACGGCGTTTTTCCTTTTATTGTGCCCTATCCTATCAAAACAATGTACACTTGTATAATTTAAACGAAGAAAATTTCCAAACTTGAATAAGTTTAGAAGTATCATAGTTTATTTTATACTTTTTTGGCTTAACATTTTTTTTTTCAGTCCTTTTCATTTTAATTTTAGGCTTAAGGTGTTTTGCTTATACATGAAATTCGACAACATATTAAAATTTGTGGACTAACCTATGTTTAAATATATATAAGAAAATACACTTTAACATACTTAGTAAAATACCCTATTTTTTTTAATACGACTATTTTGAATTTGTTTATGAATATCCTACAACTCTAAATGAAGAAAAGTAATTACACTTTTGTGTTGAAGAAAGGAATAATATAAAAAATAAAGAATGGAGATTCTTATAGTTTGTTGTGTTAGAAAAGGCAAAAGGTAAGGAATGCATATACTCTTTTTTTTAAGTCAAAAGAGTTTGATTTGAGAATCCCATTGAATATATAAAATTTTTATGTTAGTTTTGGTTCCATAGGGTTGACTTGCATAGTATAAAATTGGTTTTGGAATATTTAGAACCATAATTGTAGGTGAAATATAAGTATATGAGGAATAAGATTAAGATATGGTTTGAATAAGATTTGAATAAAGGGTGTATATGTACCTACAAGCACATGTTAATGGAGATTAAGCATAACAAGTTTTCATTTAACCAACAGGACAATTTAGAAGAAATTTTTTTATGGAGAAACATATTCGTTTGTGTTTCTGCTTTATTTTCGAAAAAAATTTAAGAAACAGAGTGGTTATTAAATATTTGTATATCTTATAAATATAGATATAAAATGGACTCTGTTTCTTAAATCTGACTTTTACAGTTATGTATGTGTTAAGACAGTCTAGATATCTTCCATAATATTATTCTTATTTAATGAAAATAAAAATATACTTAAACATTTTCGTTGTCAAGCTTTCTTGAATCCTCGAAAATCCTTTTCGTAGATTTAGAAACAGACAAAGAATTTGATACTAGTGATTTTTGTGATGTAAGGTGCCTATGAACTCAGGGCTCGACACGTGGGGTGCAGAACTGAACCAGGTCCAAATTATTGCAACCAATTAAAAATGGTATAACTATTAATTTATCTCCTGATAATTATTACTAAATTGAACCAACCAATAAGGTAATTAAACTAGAAAATTTTAAATTATTAATTATATATATATTTTTAATATATATATCAAATCATGTCAAATTACTTTTTATACTTTTATCTTTGTAATTTTTATATTTGTAAAAAATAAAATAATTTGAATATTTAAGTACAGTGATTAGATGTATAAATTCAAAACAATTTTAACATGTATATATAAGTTATAATTAAACTTATTTACTAATTTGGTCTCAAATTGAAAAGAACAAAATTGGATCGTTCTAAAGAATTGAAATACTAAATTAAACCAAAATTTTAAATAGAGGACTAAATTGAAAACAACTATTATCACTACATTATATCATGACTATAAATTGCCACGTGGTACCATGGTAACCGACATGTGGCAATCTTTAAATTTGTAGAAACAATTAAAAGTTAAATAAAAAATAAAAAATTTTATGACTTGACACTATCTCTGTACGAACACCGGTGTTAACTCTAACTTAATGGAGATGACCAAATTGAATATTTCTGAATAATTAGAATAGTGGTATTAAACTGAATCAACCAATAATGAATAAAACAAATTAAACTAAACCAAACGAGTAAATGACTAAATTAGTAACGAGGACTTTAAACTCAAAATTTAAAGTCTAATAATATATATATATATATATATATATATATATATATATATATATATATATATATATATATATATATATATATATATATATATA
>Ga0209589_1009525_pt1 | contig 14607 bp, 15 predicted proteins | sample CowpeawhiteBW_FD_187525 | JGI IMG/M metagenome (GOLD analysis project Ga0209589, IMG submission 187525) | Root nodule microbial communities of legume samples collected from California USA - Cow pea white BW (SPAdes) (version 2) | ecosystem: Host-associated > Plants > Roots > Nodule | place: USA... | reverse complement strand
TTTTTACCAATAATTGAGACTTTACTTTGGTTAAAGGTATTTACTCTAATGAAAATTAATCGAGACTTTACTTTGATTAATTAAGCTTTTTATTTGGTGAGGAGATAAAAGAATAGACATGATTAGACATAGTAAAATTTGATTGAGACTGTACTTTGATTGAATTTACTATGGATAATCTAAAAGTTCTCACTTTTAATTGAGACTGTACTTTGGTTAAAAGTGAGAACGCCAACAAATTAATTGAGATTTTACATTGATTAATTTGTAAATCTATAACAATAATTAATTGAGCAATAGTCTTTAGATAACCGATGATGAATCTATTTTGACAAAGCAATGGAATCAATCTATTTTCTTTACTATTGTTTTTATTTCTTTTTATCTTTTAAATTTTATTTCTATCTGCGTTTATCTTAATCCCCATATTTTTATTATTTTATTTGACTAACTCTTTTGTATAGAATTTATAAGAACTAATTTGTTAAAAATCAATTCCGTGTTCGTTGGGAGACGACTTTGGGTTACTTTACCCTTACTATTTTGTTGACTATTTTCTTAACAATACTGAAGTTGTTATAGATAAGTAGTATTAATTTGATCGCGTCAACGACAGCGTTATCAGCCCTCTATGGCAGGAGATGTAGAACGCCTTTGTGCTAGTATCAGGACGGGGAATCAGTGGTGGTGGGACCAGAGCTTCTGAGGCAGACCACTGAGAAGGTCAAGCTCATACAAGAAAGAATGACAACATCTCAAAGCAGATAGAAATCATATGCTGATCAGAGGAGAAGACCTTTAGAGTTTGAACTAGGAGATCATGTTTTCTTGAGAATTACCCCGACTACTGGTGTGGGAAGAGCCATCTGCCAGAAGAAGCTGTCTCCTAGGTTCGTCGGTCCATACCAGATTCTGAGAAGAGTTAGACCAGTGGCATATGAGATCACTCTACCTCCTCCCTTGGCCAACCTCCACCCAGTGTTTCATGTATCACAGCTTAGGAAATATGTGCCTGACCCTTCCCACGTGCTTGAGATGGAAGATCTGCAGATTAGAGGAGATCTTACGATAGAGGTTCAGCCCGTTGGTTTAGGAGATATCCAGATGAGACAACTTAGAGGGAAGTCCATCAAACTAGTCCAGGTCATCTGGGACAAGAGGACAGGCGATTCCACTTGGGAATTGGAAGGAGATGTGAGAGAGTCATATCCACACTTGTTCTCTGGTAAGTCTCAATTTTCGAGTCGAAAATTTTTGTTGTTGGGGAGAATGCAACACCCCTCTTTCCAAACACAGAAGCCAAACCCCCTCCCCTCTCATTTTCCTCTGCAAACTCAGTTCTTCTCTCTGTCTCACCTTCCTTACTTTTAATCAGATTTTGGAGAGGAAGTCACTCTTGAGCCTCCTATTGCCTCCACTCATAGCCTCTCATCTCCTAGGTAAGTTTCCCTTCCAGCTTCAAGTCTGATTTAGAAATTTAACTCGAAATTCTGCTTCCATTCCGAGTCTAACCTAATGCTCATCCTTTCTATGTGATTGGATGATGAATTCTCTTAGGTTGGGTTGAGGAATTCTGCTCCCCTCTCCTAAATTGTCTTCCTCCAAGCTTTAAATCGAAAATAGGTAAGGGAAGTTGACTTTTCAACTAAATTTCATGCAAATTGTGTTTATGAATGATTCAATTATGTGATTGTGTGTTTAATTTGTGTTTTGGAAACTGTTTGTATGCGAATTTGGATGGTGGATGGTTCTGAACGAGAATGCATGTGTAGAATAGATGAGTAATTCTGGTATTTTTGCCTAGGCGAGCAGCTCTCGCCTGAGCGAAACTACCAAGATGAACACCTTTGTCACTGCGCGAAATCTCGCCTAGGCGAGCTGGACTCACCTGAGCGAGATGACTTCTCGTCTAGGCGAGCCAGTTTAGCTTGAGCGAGAGTTCGCCCAGGACTTTTAATTCACCACTGTACGAGGTCTCGCCCAGGCGAGAGCAACTCGCCTAAACGAGATAAATTCTCTAGCTTAGGCGAGACCCTCTAGCCTAAGCGAGATTCCCTGCAGAAGATTAGTTTTCTCACTGTTTTGATTACTTGATTGCTAGATTGATTGCTTTAAGATGATGATGGTTGATATTGTATGTGACCCTTATGCATGATTACACTGTGTGATGGAATTGAGTATGAATTTGATGTGAATGGGAATATGTTGGAGTTAGGATTTCAAGGGAAATCCTAAGGAATGTGGTTTAGTAAATGTAAGGGCATGAGGACTCAGATTGGTGATATCCTGACGCTCCCAGTAACCATTAAGACTCAAGTAGAGTATGATGGATTACGTCGGGGGGAGTAGCAGGAGGTCCTAGTCTATGAATCCGATCCATCATAGAGGTGATGGGATTTACCTTGGGAGTGGTTGGTTGAATAACCCTTATGCCTAAAACTCTGCAGAGTTTAGGAACCATCTTAAGCGCAAGTCACCAAGAGCTCCAATGCCACTTACATAATCTGAATATCGAGTCTAGAATGGTGTGTGGTGTTATAGTTGGGGTTAATTGGATGATTTTTGATAGACTGTGTAATGAATCTTGTTTTCTGCCTTAGCATAAAATAAAGCATGGTTTACTCTTCATTCAAGTTAGCTTACCCTTCTAGTTTCTATGGCGTGTTCTGTGTGTCTTCTACTTTTGCGATGATCGTCCCAATTGGATGACGTGAGCAGATAAACGTGCAGGTGAGGATACACCCTCCGGGACGTGAGATGATTTCATTAGACGTACCAGTAGCATATGTGGCCTTTTCTTTCTTTTGCTTAGCTGATTGGGTATTTTGTAATCCCTTTAGTCGTGTGTGGGCTGTATAGGTTGATCAGTGTATGTATGGTTATTTTGAGGATGACTGTATTATATATTATACTGGCCTACGTCATCATCTGCTTCTGAATTATTAAAATTTAAATATTTTGTTTAATAGTTTAAAAACTATGAAAACGGGATGTTACATATATATATATATATATATATATATATAAAAGATGTTATGATTTAAAACGTCACCTTTTTTAATTGTGTTAATATCTTTTTAACTGTTGATTAAATATCTATATAAATTTTGTAGATTTTTTGCTTGAATTTAATTTGTGTGAATCAGTTGCAGGATTATGCCATGAAATCTGATCAGACACGCTTATTAAATGCAACACACTTAATGGTTTTGGCTCATGTTGCTTGCAAGGTAATGCCCTTAAATATGATATCTATTATGTTGCTTATATGTTAACTAATTCTTTTAGGTTATATGCGTTTAGACTACTTCTGTTTTATTTTCTTCAGCCTAATGCATCTCAATTTGTTGGAGGCATTACGAGCATCAATCTCCGGTCAACTAGGGACTTCACTTCAGAACCTAAATATTGTGGAGGACTTTACTTCAGATAGTATATAAAACTATGTTGGTAAACAACTTTAACACTTGAACTTTGAGTTGGGCTTATTGGTATGGAGTAGATTGCAGCATGCCATCTGTCATTTCCTCTATAACTGAGTGGCCTAATTGGCTTTGTCCTGCTCGGATTGATATTGCCGACGATATTCATGCCAACGGAAAAATGATTAATCTCAATGTTGTGGTGGCGAAGAAAAGGCCTCTTATATATGTTTATGATTTGCCCCAGGAGTTCAACAACTTGCTTCTTGAGGTCAGAATAATCTGAATGTCACTTTTTGATTACATCTAAGATCAAAACTAAGTCTTTTTATTGCTATTTTCTTATCTTATTCATTTTTGGTTTCTGCAGGGACGCCATTTTAAGCTAGAGTGTGTAAATAGAATTTATGATGACAAAAATGTAACAATATGGACAAATCAATTGTATGGTGCCCATGTATTTCATGACTTCATATAGGAGCATTTCATTTGGTAAAATATAACACTTATAAGAGTATATTTATCCAGTGCGGCTACATGTCTACAGATGGCAGTTTATGAAAGTTTGCTAACTAGTCCTCATCGAACATTAAATGGTGAAGAGGCATACTTTTTCTTTGTTCCTGTTCTTGATTCATGTATAATAACTCATTACATTTATGAAGCATTGGTTGTAGATTCCATGTTTTTACTGCCATTTTTCTCCTTTTGCTACATTTTATTTTATGACATTCAGGAGCATATGGGATTGAGGAGCTCTCTCACTTTGGAATATTATAAGAAGGCATATACTCACATTGTTGAGCAATATCCTTATTGGAATCACTCATCAGGAAGGGACCAGATCTGGGTAAGGAGAATTGTTTATCCCATGTATCCTCCATGAATGCAAAAGTAAAATAAAAATAAAAGAAGAAATTATAGCAAGAGAGAGAAAACGAAATTAGGTCCCTCTAAAGGTTCCTAAACTTCGAAATGTCGAACTTGTCTTTTCTGCTTCTCCTTGGTCTCTTTATATAGGATTTGATTGGGCTTTTTTGTTCCTAAAATCTCTCAAATATCTTTAAAATAATCATAAATATCATATTATTTTGAATATCTAAAAATATTTGGAGAGATATAAACTATTTGACAAATATAGTTGGTTGATAATTTCTTGTATAATTAAATTAATTAATTACTTAAAGATATGTGATAAATTATCACCAACTAATATTTGCATTAATTTTTCAAATCAACCATTTGCAATCTTCTCAAATTATCTTTTAAATAATCCAATATCGTAAGATATATTTGTTTGTTGTGGAGATCTAAAAAGATTTAAGAAGATTTTGCCATATTTAAAAAGATTTGGTATTTATTATCTTTTGATATTTTATGATATAATTAAATAAGATAATTATTCCAAAATATCAAATAAAATATCTAAAGATATATTTTCCCAAATTATCTTTTATCATAAATATTTATGAATTATCAAAGTCCCCTTTTTATGGAAAAAGATAGAGAAAATCACATGGTCCAATTTTTGTTGCTCATTTCTTTTTTTGGCTTAGCGAAACTTCTTCACTTTTTCAAACTTTTCTTGCCTTCTTCATGCAATGGTTGGCTTTGATTTTTTGTGATTTTGATAATTTCTATTCTTGGATTTATCTTTAAGGTGTCATGAATCTTTAATCAATTTATTTCCACAGAGTTGAACTTAGCTGCAGCTGCACTAACACACCTCAAAATATCCAAAAAACATTTATGCAACTAAAAAGTTATTTTTAACATGTTTTTCTATCTCATGCTCAAGAAACTCAATTATAGGAAATCCCAATTAAATCAATCTTTTAAGAACCAAAATCAATTAAAAATCCAAAATTAAACATTAAATGAGGGCATAAATATGAAGACCTTGTCCATCAATATGTGATAGGTCGTTCTTGCGTTTTTAATGTCAAAAGGCATGACCTTGTAAAATAGTTTGTGTCTTCTGTGATAAACGCAGTTTTAATCATGTCAGCGGGTGCCATGGGTATCTGGTTATAGCCGGAGTAGGCGTCTAAGAAACTAAGTACGCTATTTCCTGCTACTTCGTTGACTAAGCGGTCGATACTTGGCAAAGGGTATGCGTCCTTGGGATAAGCCTTATTCAGGTTAGTTTAATCAACACACATGCACCATTTGCCGCTAGACTTTTTTACCAAGACTATGTTGGCGAGCCAAGTCGTATACTGGGCTTCTCCAATGAATCTGGCTTCTAGAAGTTTCGTTGTTTCTACCTTGGCCACCAACCTTCTCTCTTCTCCTAACTTTATTTTCCTCTAGGAGACGTATCAGGCTTCTTTGAAAACTAATAGTCGATGGATGGCTACATGAGGATCCATTCATAATAAATCTGCTGCTAACTAGGCACAAAGGTCTACGTTGTCCCTTAATGTTGTTCCAATCACGACTTCCTCTTCTAGTTTCAAGCATGAGTTAACCTTCAGGCTTTTATCTAGCGTTACTATTAAGACCTTCGTTTCTCCCACATGATCTATCCTTCTGTCACTTCCTACCCTGGGTCTCAATCTTCTCCAACCAAAGTTTCTCTTGCCTTTGGTGCTCTCTCGATGTTGTTAGCGGCTAGGACATGTTCTTTATGCCATAGACTTGTATGTATCATTCGCGTGCAAGTTTTTGGTCTCCATGGATGGTGATGATGTCGTCGGGTGCTGATGGGAACTTCATTGCAAGATTAGGGTTGATACAACCGCTCTCAGCGTGTTTAGGGATGGTCTCCCTAATAAAATGTTGTACGATGTGTGTGCTTCAACTACTAGGAACCGCATGGGTATGGTCTTTGTCTAGTTCCCTTCGCGGAACACTGTGTGCAGGTCAATATATCCCCGAGTGCACACTCTTTCTTCGGAAAAGTTACATATAGGCTCATCGTGAGGTGTCATCGCTTCTTCTAGCAGCTATAACTTCTGCTACATCTTCTAATAGAGGATATCCACTGAACTTCCTTGATCAACTAACACTTTTTTTACTGCAAAGTTTTCAACCTCCACAATGATGACCATTAGGGCATCTTGGTACGCCTTGAAAGTCAGCGTTTGTGAAAGTTATGGGTGGCATTCTTCGGTGTCTATGTGCGCGAGTTATGGCGTTGACGAATTGAATACTTCTAAGGTGCTACTTTCATGTCGATAGGGTGGCCCTACCTCATGCTAAACCTCTAGAGATGGTGTTTATGGTCTCTTTTCGATGGTTGCAAATCAGTGCGGAACTTGGTCCTTGGCATTCTCATGTCCTCGACTCGTATGTAGTCAACTGTAACATCTCAGTCGGGTATTACTAATTTTAATGAAATAATATAGAATAATTAACAAGATCACATTAATTTAAAGTGCCTTTCCCAAAACACAGAAAATTTAAACATTTACTAAACTCGTATATTTAAAATCCATAGTTTCCATTAATCATTACAAGTTCATAAACCAATTGAAATATTGTTTACAAAAACATAAAAGAAAATCCTCAAGTACAACTCCATAAAATTTTTCCCAAATATAGTCCCTCTCCGGCTCTATGCCTCACCAGCACCACCTAGAACATCATCTGCTCCCTGTAACGAATTACACGATCATCGTCGAACACATGCAAATAGGGTGAGCTAACATATAAACACACACACACATATATATATATATGTGTGTGTGTGTGTGTGTATATATATATACACACACACACACACACACACACATATATATATATATATATATATATATAATCATAAATCAATGTGCACACACAATCATCAGAGAACCTTATCCTTTGATTCCATAAACCATGGCCACCACCATGTTTATCCATGTTCTACGTCTTTGAAATGATAACCTTAAGATATCCTTTGCTGCCACCACCTACAACCAATAACTTGTAGTACATGTGAGGGAAATCATGCTATGGACCATACTCTGCAACGCTAGGTGGAGTTCCCAATATGAACTACAGTTCATACTCTCAACACAATATTAGCACATCACTGGCCATAACCTATGATTGCTCAATCGAGTGGAGACGAGCCACAACTTGCATTGATAATACATACCATTCTGAGCCACAACTCAATAAATGTCATTTCGAGCCACAACTCAAGGAATGCCATGTGTTTACCCTTCATCCCGAGCCACAACTCAAGGGATGCCATTCCAAGCCACAACTCAAGGAATGTTCCAACAAAGTTCATCCTTAAGGTATCACCTAAAGCCTTGTAGACCACACACATTGTAAGACCTGGGAAAATTAAATAAATAAATAAATATTTAGTTAATAAATGCGAGGGCGGGAATCCCAAAGTTAATTAATATGGAGAGAGAAGATAAGGAATAATATTAGCTCAAGTGGTTGAAAGTACTTAGTTACTATGAAAGGACTTGGGTTTGAGTCTTGTGTATGACATTAGGGTGTTAATTTAATTATTTTATTATTATAATAATATGTTGGACCATGGGACGTGACAATATAATCCTAGATGCATAGAAATTATCATGAAACGTTGATTGGTTGTGCATTGGCTTGACAATTGTATTGTTGTGTGTTCAAACCTTGACGACTTATGTGAAATAAGTTCATTTTTTGCCAACTCCGTTTTGTTCATGAATGAGAAGGGTCAAAAACCCTAGCCACCTTGAGGAGCAAAGATGGAGGGGCTAGGAAACCATCATGGAATACCAATTGAATGACCTTTAATCTCATTTTAATGTAATTTTGTTTTATCCATTAAGGCAATTTGAATGCAATTTCGTTTTATCCATTAATGGAATTAAAATTGGAGTTGGAAAGTGAGAATAAGAGTGGAATTAGGGAGACGTAAAGTCCTTTTGGTATACACCAACATGCACTGGAAAATTGAGTTAATAGTAAATTGGGAGGCCATTTAGAGTGTGAAATATTTGAGCCAAAGAGGTGGGATGCGGTTGCGATCATGAAAGGACTTGGAATTTCAATGTGAGCAAGGAATCCTGGTTAGGGGAGTTGCCATTTTCTATTTTAATGATATTATATGCAATTGTGTTATATATTGATGCATGAAAGCCTTCTCCTAAACCAAATTCTTTTATCCTTTAACCTCTTGATGTTTGTTGTATGAGGTTTTAGAAAGAGCATGTGTGCTTGTGGTTTCTATTGTATTGAGTTCTCTTTGTGATCTCATCACTACCATAATTATTATGATTCTTCTTTTTGGGTTGGCATGATGTTTAAAGTTTTTCTTCTAAATACGGCACAATTATTATTATTATTATTATTTTATTTTACTATTATTATTATTATTATTACTAATCTTATTATTCTTATTATTCTTCTTATTATTATTATTGAACAATTATTCGGGGACGAGATACCCAATACGTGGAACGTATCTCATCTCAAGTTTTATTTCAGTTAAACACATGTATTGTACCGAATACTTGTAAGCTTGGGTGTACTCTTTTCCCTCACCTGGTCTTTTTTCCCTAAGGAGGGTTTTGGCCAGGGAGGTTTTAACGAGGCACCCCAAATTACATGAATAAAACAAAGGGTTTTTCACCTCACGACTCCTCCTCACCTTACTTTTAACACGCTTTTAGTTCCCCACCCTTACCACAAGTAAGCGGCCTGGGTCGAACACCCTTAACTTGATGCTAATTCGTTTAAGTTCTCCACCCTTACCACAAGTAAGCGGCCTGGGTCGAACACCCTTAACTTAATGTTAATTCGTTTAGGTTCCCCACCCTTACCACAAGTAAGCGGCCTGGGTGGAACATCCTTAACTTGATGCTAATTCGTTTAAGTTCCCCACCCTTACCATAAGTAAGCGACCTGGGTCGAACACCCTTAACTTAATGTTAATTTGTTTAAGTTCCCCACCCTTACTACAAGTAGGCAGCCTGGGTTGAACACCCTTAACTTAATGTTAATTCGTTTAAGTTCCCCACCCTTACCACAAGTAGGCGGCCTAGGTCGAACACCCTTAACTTAATGTTAATGCCTTTAAGTTCCCCACCCTTACCACAAGTAAACGGCCTGGGTCGAACACCCCTTAACTTAATTTGAAAACGTTTTAGTTCATCACCCTCACCACACGTAAGCGGCCTGGGTCGAGTACTCTCATTAACATACAAGCGTCAATGATACTCCTCCAGGTAAATACACATTTAACATAACATATCACATACATAACAACATTATCCAACAAACGCGTTCCTATCACATATGATATTGTCAACAACCACAGAACAAATATATCCACAATATTGATCACATTAAAAGCAAGTTAAAATATTGTACGAGTTATTACAGACTTAGGATTCATTGCGAATAGAATATCATAAAAACTACACCATAAGCTGCTTTGTTGTTATCACCTTCCACGGCCTCTCCCGTGTTCATGTCCTCATCCCCTGTTGTCTTTTCCACCTCTTCCTCGGGGCTACTCCTCATCCCCTTGTTCACGTCAAATCTTGGATCAGCCGCATCAATATCCTGGCAGAAGAAAGTTGCCTGCCTCACCCCTTTCTGAAACCCGTTAATATGCTCTTGAATAATGCAGCTCTTCAAATCTTCAAGTTCCACCTCCACACCTTCATATTTTTCCTTCAACTCGTCATAGTCCACCTCAAGGTTCGCTATCCTCCCATTGAGCTTAGTCTCCGAATCCAGACAACGAACCTTCCAGGTCCCCAACCTCTTCTTTTCTTCTTCCCACCCTTTTCTATCCTTTTTCCACACAGCTCTTTCCTCTGCAAACTTGTCAACCTTCTCTTGGAGATCTTCCAGCTTTTCCCGGTTCCCTTCATTCACCTCCCTACGATACAGTGACCCAACCCGGTGACTCAATATCGGTGCCTTACTCCCAAACTCCACCATTGTCCTTACCAAGTGGTCCGGCTCCATACTGTCGATGGAGTTAATCAATATCTCTGGCATGTTAATCTCAATATCCTTTAGGACATACGTCTCTGGCAACTCAATCAGGCCAGCCTCTGGCCCCTTAGCATCGCTAGACGACCCTTGCCCCCAACAACGCGACCCTTACCTTCTTCACGTCCTTGCCCTTACCAGGCCTAGTTGGCAACTCGACTTTCCTTTTGGTGCCGCCATGAACATGCATCTCCACCAATGATTCTTGCAAATTTGGGACCTCAATATTCCCAGTTGCCTTCGCCTTCACTGCCTTCTCCTTCCTCAGTGCTTGAAAAAGGGTGAAATTCTTCTTTCCAGCTTGAGCCATATGTCCTGCACGAATACACCAAAGTTCGGTTAGTTTAACTTAGAAACATCGAGACAATTTAAGTCATAAACAGATACCTTCAATATCAATAATCTGATGAATCGGATTATAAACCTTAACTAAGCCCTTAGTGGGCAGTTTATCAGTAAACTTCATCAACACCTCCACCACCTCCCTATCCACCACCGACAACTCATCGGTACTTATATCCTTATACCGAGAAGGGTTATCCGTCCAACTAAAAGGGAATTTTGTACTCCCATATGCATTAAGGAAATGCGACTTTCCTCCCTCCTTCACCACAACTTTGAAATACCCATCCTTGAAGTGCTTGAACGACTGTGAAAAAACGTCCAATCTGCTAATACTCGGCCGGCTCACCAAGGATAGCCATGTAGTCGATTGTCGAGGTCTCGTATCATAGAAGTATAAAAACGCATGAGGAGACGGCTGTAGATACAACGATTGGCACAGAACACGAAAGGCCTGCAAATACGCCCAACTATTCGGATGTCGCTGAGTAGGCGCCACATTTAGCTGGCGGAGCACCCCCATGGTGAAATCATCTACTGGCAACCTAACATGTAACTGTGAAAAGTGACACATATATATGTAAAGAAAAAATTTGGCAGCTCCTTCTTGGCCATGGCGGACGCGGTAAGACCCATGGAATTTAATTAATTAAATAAATAAATAATTAATAAATGCGGGTGGAAAAATCATTTATGACATTAAATTATGACGAGTATGATGTGGAAAAGTACTAGCTCAAGTGGCTGAGTGTACTTTGATTGTGTGAGAGAACTTGGGTTTAAGTCCTATGTATGTCAATTTTGAGTTATTTTCGTTGTATTTTAATATAGCTTAATCATGCTGTGAAATAATATGATAATTGGATTATGATTGTTAGCATGAAACATGAATTGGCATGATGGTTTGGCATTGATTTGGCATTGGATAGTTGTGGGTTCAACTCTGGGAGAACCCCAAATTAAACATTCTTTTTGCTATTTTTGGCTTTGGCATGAAGGTGAAGGGTTAACGTAAACCCTAGAGAAAATAGCAGCCAAGGGGGGGGGGCTCAGAAACAGATCATAAAGGGTCCATGAATGATAATAAACATCACCATTAAGCCTTAGATTCGTTTTTGTGTTATTACCTAGCTTTAAGACACCTTTAAAAGGCCAATGTGAGGTAAGGAGAAGGGTTTTGGCAAGTTGTATGTGTACTTAGAAAGCAAAGCACGAAAATTGGAGAGTGGTGAGGTTTGAGTGCAGAATTGTGGCTGATTGGAGGAAGAACTAAGAGGACTTTGGGTGAGCAAAGAGGAACATTAGTGGAATTCTCAAACTTTTAACAAGTAAACCAGGTTAGGGGAGTTGGACTCCGTTTTTCTTTGTCATTTTATTAAATTACATGAATGATATGATAATGTGAATGCATGATTCTCGTTTTGGTTGCAAAATTCTGATTTTTGGAAATTTTCCAGAAACCACCTGGCGAGCTATACATAGCCGCCAAGCGACGCATGCCAATTGTATGTATTTGTGGTGTTTCAAGGGGCAGCGCTTGGCGGTGAAGCCCTGTACCGCCAGGCGACGCAAGCGGATAACTAAATTTTGGGTTTCTTTAATGAACTGCTTGGCAGTGATGAATTTCCGCCAGGCGACGCGAGTCTGTTGACTCGATTTCATGATTTTGTGCTTCTTGGGAGAATTCTAATCGGGGGGAATTCGAGGATTTATGGTTACGAGATAATTGAGGTGATATTTTGTTGAATTCCAGTATGAATGATCAATATAATTGATGGAACAGTGTTAGGGTTGGAAGGAAAGGAGAATTTGCTATTAGACCAATTGATGTTGAAATTTTAAGGGAGAAAATGGTAAGGGTTGAATGGAGAATTACACATTGGGCTGTATATGAGTGAGTGAGTGTGAGAACTAAGAGAAAATTTGGCAGGAAATGCAGCAAGAGAATGGGGGAAATTGTTAAAGGACTTGATAGAACCTGGAATTTTCCAGGTTTGGTACACCGCCGGGCGGGCTAGAGGATACCGCCAGGCGACAACGAGACACCCAGAGGCATGTGGGAAAGTTTGGAGTGCGCTAGGTTCGGGTTCGACGCGGTGATAATCTGGTCATAAAATGATATAGAGTAATTAAGTGAAAATGTTTCTCTTGGATCTATTTTGAGTGGGATAACAAATTATTAAGGATAAATAATGGAAAATCATTAGTGGGGCGTGAATTTGGGAAATAGGTTTTATTTAGGGATGAAGTATAAAGCACAACTGAGGTTGGATGGGTAATGAACATAAGCCAGTCAGAGACTAAGATAATTTACAGTGATGGCTAATCATATGTACAATAGGACCAGCAATATATTATAAGGTACAATTTCTGTTTTGTGTTGGTAGGAGTGGATTAAATATGACGCTAACAGGTAGTATTGACCTTAATCATAACCTTGGATGTGGTGTAAGAGATGGAGAGATTAGTGAAAGGGAATTAAGGATCGTTAGAGGTACTAAGACATTTTAAACCAAAATCAAGTTGTTCTAGTATAGCGCTTGGCGAGAGGTAACGGCCCCGCCAGGCGATAGAAAGGGAAGTAGAGAGTATCTGTTAGCGCAGCGCCTGGCGGTCGGGTCTGTGGCGCCAGGCGATATCTATCCAACAGTGAGTCACTGTTACGTGGGCGCCCAACGGTGAGGGTAATACCGCCAGGCGGTACCTACATCGAGAGGGATTTTTTAGGCGCTGTGCGCCTGGCGGTACGCGACACCCGCCAGACGGTCTGGGAGCTAACAGCGCCTGACGGCACGTGTCCCCGCCAGGCGGTTTGTACTGTTGCAACTCTGAATGTTGATTTCATGTGTGTGATCTATAAGGCTTCTAGTGGTGCTTTAAAGGTGGGATTGTTGGTGTTCCTTGTGTTGTGGCTCAGAACGTATCCCTTGGGTTGTGGCTCGGGATAGGGGTTAAGCACGTGGTATTCCTTGAGTTGTGGCTCAGAATAGCATCTCTTGAGTTGTGGCTCGGGATGGCAGATGAACACGAGGAACCCTTGAGTTGTGGCTCGGGTTGGCGAGTGTTGGCGGTGTGAGTGTGCTGGGTGTGGCCAGTACGGATGGGTCCAGATAGATTGCCCTCCTTAATGGTTGGCTGACGAGTTTGGTAGTCTTGGGACATTGCGAATTATGTTCGCATTGGGAACTCCACCTAGCGTTACGGTGTATGATCCGTAGCAATGGTACCTGTACGTGCTCTATCGGTTGTGGCCGATAGGTATGGCAGTAAGTCATCTTGAAGTATTCACTAGAAGATGTAGAACACGAATAATCTGATTGGAGTCAAGTGGCATGAATTAAAAGATGGAACTATGGGGAATGTTTGTGTTATTCATAGTGATGTGTGTATGTGTATATGTTCCTGCAGAAAACAAATAAGATAGGTTAGGCACAAGCGTCACCTTACCATGTAGTCCGATATCTCCTCAGTTGGCCTCTTCTCGGTTGATACATGTTAGCTTGGACCCAGGAGGGGTTACCTGTAGAAGAGTCTCCGAAGCTCAAGTAAGTCAAAGTTCTCCTAAAGTCAAATCAGTGATTAATGAATGCGTACCTTTAAATGATGAGGTCCACGCGTATTTATAGAGCATTAATGACGTTTGACCATTTCATGGGCTGGGCCTTGACTTGGGCTCTAGGTGGGGCTTGTGAGTGGGCCAGGGCCCAAACCCAGGCCCTTAAGGTTTATTGGAAGTAGACGTCTCCATTATGTTGAGTTCGTTAGAGTGGTCGACCTAGGTTCTAAACTTAGCGGATATGCTGGAGTGGTCGGTCTAGGCCGGCTATTTGTCTTGATGGCTTACGTTGGTGTAGGTTAGGCTAAGCCGGACTAGGCTGGATACTTGGCTGCCTTGATATGCATATTG
>Ga0209589_1009524_pt1 | contig 14608 bp, 8 predicted proteins | sample CowpeawhiteBW_FD_187525 | JGI IMG/M metagenome (GOLD analysis project Ga0209589, IMG submission 187525) | Root nodule microbial communities of legume samples collected from California USA - Cow pea white BW (SPAdes) (version 2) | ecosystem: Host-associated > Plants > Roots > Nodule | place: USA... | reverse complement strand
GGATAAACTTAATTTGGAAGAAACATCCTAAAAAGAATCATAAACTAACATACATAAATCATAATAAGATACTAACCTTGATTTGTGATAGATCATGCAAGAATGTATACATGAATCTCAATCTATGTGTTTCCAACCTCTATTTCCCAACCTTTGTATTTATCTCTCTTCACAGACTTTCATGATAATTTACATGATGGAAAGATCTTATAGTCAGAAAAAAACCCTAATCTCTTTTATAAATTAATGTCTCTATTAAAAATTTTTATTTTATCTTTTATTATAATTTTCCATAATATAATTTTAATATAAATAATATATAATATAATTTCAAAAAATATATAAATATATATAAAAAAAATTCAAAAAAGAAAAAAATGGGGAAGCCGTGGCTCCCCCTTGTCACATCCTAGTTCCGCCAGTGTGTATACTCAATGGTTGAGAAATAATATAAATTGTTTTGGTGAAACAAAAGAGTTCTTCAAATGACACAAAAACTAATAATAATAAGTAAAAGATTTTGTTTTATATTACCTAGTAAACGAAAGATTTGCGCTATTAAATACTTAAATTGAAAGTTTTAAACATTCTCACGTGAAAGGAAAATTTACAATAAATAAAAATAATAAAAGTAGTAGAAATATTTAAATGTGAGACATAAATTTATTTTAATTGACATACATCTTTTTAACATAATTACATAAAGGTTATGATAAGATGAAAAATATAATTGAGATGCGAATGAGTTTCAAGATAAACCAAATAATTAGAAGAAATAAAAAATAATATATATATATATATATATATATATATATATATATATATATATATATGGTTACATGATTAATTATGAATATTTTAATAATTTAAATGAGGACGAGTATTATGTACATCCCCATACCTATCTCCATACCCAATTGAAAAAGTCGAGGATTCTCCATACTCAGTCAATGTGGAGATTTCCCGTTGAAATGGGAACGAGTTCGAGCAATACCTACAAGAACAAGTTTATTTGTCATCTCTAGTACCGGACGTAGATATCCGATTTATAACTTAAAAAAAAATTTAATCACAAAGCTTATGTATCCTTTCGGTATCTAACTTTTTTTTCTTAACCATTTCTTTAATTTATTATAATCATTTTTTTTCCTAATTATGCCTTTTTTTATTTAATATTTTTATAATTGTATTGTGATTATTTAAATTTGTTCCTAAACAGTTAATAAGGTTTCAGGGTATTTGAAATAATTAATCACTTTTTTAATTTTTTTAAAAAATAATAAATTAAATACCGACTGTTTACATCAATATGTAACTTTTTTTTAATTGTTTATGTAATTTATTGTAATTCATTTTTTAATTATTTTTATATTTATTTAATACTTATATAATTTTGTTATGATTATTTAAATCTATTAGTAAATAATTAATTAGGGTTTATGGTATTTTAAAGAATTAATCACTATTTTAATTTAAAAAAAAAAAAAATTAATCACATACCAAATGTCCAACATCATGTATCTAACTTATTTTTTTCAAACTGTTTCATTATATTTATTTAATACTTTTATAATTTATTATGATTATTTAAATTTGTTAGTAAATAGCTAATCAGGGTTTAGGGTATTTTAAATATTTAATCACTGTTTTAAAAAATAATTAATTAAATGGATGTCCACGTCAAATATGTAATTTTTTTTATATTTTTTATTTAATTTATTACAATTAACTTTTTTCATAATTATACCTTTATTTATTTAATAATTTTATTATGATTATTTAAATTTATTTAAAAAAAATTAATTAAGGTATTTTAAATAATTAATAACTTTTTTGTTTTTTTGAAAAATAAATAAGTAAATACCAGATGTCGACACCTGGTATGTAGCTTTTTCGGATGTTGACCTCCACTATACTACAAAAATATATGTTGTTTGAATTGTGGATCGAGCTCCGGTCAATATGTGTATTGATCGCGAACATCAGGTATTTAATTAATATATTTTTTTAAATTTATCGTTGGTTCTGGTAATTAATGTACCTATTTATTTAACATTTTTTTTTACATTTCAAATATGTTTTTCTTGGTATTAAAATTATTGTTTTATTAATTATGTTTTTAATATTTTTAAACATATTATTAAATTTAAAATTTTTGAATTTAGCTTTTATATTTTTTTGTGATTTTTGTTAATTAATTGTTTTAAGTTTTATATGATTATGTTGTGTCATATTATTGTATTTGTAGGTGATTGTAATTATGAAATATTTTCATTTGAGTTTTTTGAATTCACAAGTAAATTCGACTTTCGTGTCAGATTTTTCTTCTTTTATTATTGATATGTGCGAAAGAGGATTATACACCTAACTTTACAATTTTTCCTACACATGAAGATTTAATTAGGTGAGTTCGAGGAGTTGCATATAATCTTAGTTTTGTTAGTTTTATTCTAAGATCCAATAAATATAATGGACAACCTGTACGGGATACACCCGACCTCCACAACACTCCCACTATACACTCATGAGTGGAGACACTCCTAATTCTCATAACTGACACCTTCTCGACCCCTGTACAATTAATTTTAGTGATAAGTTTTATGCTATCAAATAATATAATCCTTAATTTTTAAAAACGTTGGATGTATTAATTAAATATTAAAATATAAAGTATAAGTAAAGGAATATAAATTTTATACTATTATTTAGTTATAAATTATTATTAAAATAAGTGGAAACTATGAAAAACTAATATATGAAAAATTAATTATAGTACTTCATCGCATTTGTATTTATTCTATTTTTATCTGATAGTTGTATTTTTAAAATGCTGATCATAAATGAGTCTATACCATGATCATAATATGATTAAACGAAAATATTTAAAAACTTAATAAAACAAAGAGTAAAACACATATAATTAAATAGAAAGATTTATTTTCATTGATTAAACCCATATATATATATATATATATATATTTATATAAATAAGAGAATTAATAAAACAATTGATTATAGAAAATAATAATCTGAAATAATTACCTGAATGTAAAAGGTTATAAAAAAATATGTAAAAATCTACTAAACCAAACGATCGATTGAAGTTTGTATAATTTTAACTATTAAATATATATATTTTTTAAAAAATAATCTCAATTAAATATATCATATTTTGTTACTCAAAATCTTTTTCCTGGTCTTAGTAGAATATCATACCATTTACCATTTTTTTGATGTTTACAAATTTTGATTCAATACCACAACTTTGTAACCACCTTTCACCTTTCCAATAAAAAAGAATCACGTTCCCAATTTTTCCATAAAGAGTAATTTTATAATAAAAAGTATTTTATCTACATCCACAGTTGTTATGATTATTTTATTAAACAATTTTATTATTTAACCACTCCTTAAACCATCCCACTCCTCTTTCTAAAATCAGACCAACCACTCCACAAGTGAAGAACCCAAAATTATTTGAGGCTGCATATTCTCACACTTTAGTTTAGTCAAATTACAATTAAATATATATAATTTTTATTTTTTTAAGATTTTAAATGTATATATTAACACAATGCTAAATAACATAGCTATACATCGATTAATGAATGTATAGAATTGTTTCAAATATTTTATATACAAGCGATTGATAAATGTTCACTGAAAGAAGCAAAGACAGCTAGCAATAACTAAAAGTTACTCTTATTCTGAGTCAAACTAACATATAAAATGTTATAAAAAAAACCAAGTGTATGAAAAGTTGTCGAATACTTCCTGAATTTAAGTCAAACAAGTACTTTTTTTCTCTTATGATTAAGTCAAACAAGTATTAGTTCAAGTCTCACTAAGTAGACATTTGGAACAGAAAACAGAAAATCTTAAATGCTCAAATGCACACAACAGATTTCCACAAGTAACATACAGAGAAGTCACTGTCAAGAATCACCCAAGTTATTCCCAACATACAAGAAAATAAACTAATGGCAAACCAACTTAATTGTGAATGCTCATATTATTTGACCACAGATTCAAATGAAGAACAAAAGCAGATTTAACCATAATTTTCATATTGATCTACAGTGGCTTATTATGCTAATGGCTTCAAAAGAGGGATACTCTGTTCGTGCCTAAAGAAATTAGAGGGATCAACTTTAGTTTTGACCTTCACTAACCTGTTGAAGTTACCCTTGAAATACCTATAACCCCACGACCGAGCCTCAACAAAGCTTGTGTTGTTCTTCTTGTTCATCCCTATATCCAAGTCTCTGTAATTCACATATGTTTCTCTTGGATACTTGGAAACATAGGGAGCTGTGCGGGAATAAAATTTCCTGATCCAGTTCATGTGCTTTGCCATACTCTTTTCTCCATCAAGCCAACCTGTTACATACTGAACTTTGTAGAGAACTCCCTTTCTGTGAGGGAAAGGGGTGGCAGATTCTGCAATCTTGCTCATCATGCCTCCATAGGGGTTCCAAATCATTAGGGGTCCATCTTCCTGCAGAAAAACTTTCCATAGGGGATTCAGGGACTTCTCTGGGATCACTTCCCTTACAAAATCTGATTTTGCTTTGAAGTAAGCCTTTGATGTGGATTTCCCTTGCAGCAAAACTTCTGGGGCTGTTCCATCTGGGTACCCAGCAATGTAGAGAACAGATTTGATCCAACTAGTCTCCACACAATCTTTTCTTCTCAAACCCAACTCAGGAAAACCATGTTTCATCACTTGCAGAAGCCTATCAGCACCACCAAGAAAAAGAGCATTGTACGAGGTTGTTACTGTTCTTTTCCCTGGAACACTCCCATTCCCTGTCTGAATCAGCACTCTGATGAAAAGATCTTCATCAATCTTTGGAGCCACTTTCTGCCATCTGTGAAGAATCTTGTTCCCTCCTTGTTCAAGGGTCTTGGTCACCGTGAAAACAGTCACAGTTTGTGGCACAGGAACCAGCTTGATCTTCCACCACAGAATAACTCCAAAGCTTCCTCCACCACCTCCTCTTATTGCCCAAAATAGGTCCTCCCCCATGGCTGCTCTATCAAGAACCCTCCCATTAGCATCAACAATTTTAGCATCTAGAACATTGTCAACGCCAAGACCATACTTTCTCATCATGGAACCGTATGCACCTCCTGTGATGTGCCCTCCAATTCCCAAGGATGTGCAAAGCCCTGCAGGGAAGCCATGGACTGAACTTTTCTCTGAAATTCTGTAATACACTTCTCCAACAGTGGCCCCAGCTTGGATCCAAGCCGTGTTGTGTGCAATATCAACATTCACTGCACGAAGTTTGACCAAGTCCAGGATCATGAATGGTTTCTCAATAAGTGAAACATAAGAGAGCCCTTCATAGTCATGTCCCCCACTTCTCACTCTCATGTGAATACCAAGCTGTTTTGCACAAATCACTGCTGCTTGGACTTGAGAGTCATCAAGTGGGGTGAATATGAAATCTGGTTTTGGCACTGATGGCAACAAGTACCTTAGATTTTGGGCAGTGGATTCAAGGATGGAAGTGAAGGAAGCATTGGTAGAAGTGTAGATTGAAGAGGAAAACTGGTTAGGAGTTTGAGAATGGAGTGTTAGGCAATGGTTGAAAGGTTCTTGAATTGGGAGTGAAGTGGTGAGTGAAAGTGATAGTAGAACTACAAAACTTGGTAAGGTGAACCAGAGAAACTGCATGGTTCTTTTCTTTGGTTTTAGCTTTCTTCTGTGAGTTTGAGGAAGCTAAATAATACACTGATTGCTTCTTGGTAATGGTAGTTTATAGAGGCAATATACGTGTACTTGAGCTAAGTCAAACGTCATGTGAATTGGTATTTCATTTTAGGTTTGGTGGAAAATAATAGAAGCACGATGTGGAATTAGTTTTCAACATTGAGTTTGGAATCCGATACATTTCACACCCAAGATTACTGTGTGATATCGTTATTTTTCCTCTATTCAATTTTTGCTTCTTCCCACTACCATGTGTACACAATTGTATATATGACACAATGCCCTTGGGGTATGATTGGATTGACTTTTTTTAAGCGATTGGATTGAATAAAGAAAATGAAATGATACAGAACCAGTTAAAGCAAAATGAAATAAAATATTCATTTTCATATTTCACCATGTTATAATGGAGTAAAGCAAAAGCTTCATTCTCATAGAAGAAATAAAAGTGAAGATAAATCAGAAAATATATAGAAAATATGTTTCACTAATTTTATTACATTTTATCTCTACTAAACAAGTTTTAAATAACAGCAAAAAAGGTTTTACGTTAGTAGTGTAAAGTTATTTTGCATTATAATTTCATCACATAATATCATATATTATATTTCATCACAACACAAACTCATACAACATAATAGAACCATATTGTTAACTATTAGGTTTATATCTTGCTCAATATCTAAAAATTAAATTATAAGATGAAATTTACATGCCATTCAATATATATATATATATATATATATATATATATATTATATATATATATATATATATATATATATATATATATATATATATATGCAATTATTTTTCATTACCTACGCATATTCTTTAAATAATATACAATAAATGTTTTTCTTTTTCTAATCGTAACTTCTCATATATTAAAGATAACCCTTCAAAGAGCATCATCTAACACTTGAAAGGAAAGAAAAGAAATATATTTTTTAATCATCATCCATAAGATAATTAATTAAATTATTCTATTCTAAAGGTATGCTACAATGTTACTTTTCTTCCTGAAGAAAAAGTATAATTATAAAAAGGTCCTTGAAGTCTAAAGAAAAAAGAATATGCTCAATTTAATCTTGTTATTAAAAGAAATTTGCTAAAGTCAATGCTTATGAATATATGAGACAACATCTCTTAATTTGACACATTCTATTACGTAATAGTTGAAGTTATATATGTGGATGACTAATAATTTTTTTTTTCATTTTCTTCAAGAATTATAACCTTACAACATTAGTCATTACACATATTAATAATATAATTAGTTAATAACTTGATTTATATAGACTATTTGGTCTGAAATCTTGTATAATATTGGTGTTTTGAATTTACTTAATAACTACTACCACACGTTATAATTACTAAGGTAAATGACTATATGATTAAATACATATAATGCAAAATTTGGAATTACGTAAGCAACATACAACTTTAATTTATGTACAATGTATAACTTAATTAAAATTTTGAAAATACTTGTAACGATAATAAGTATTGAAATTCAAACATGAAATTATTCTTAAAAGAAAAAACAACTTTCACTTTCAATTGCAACATGTGATTACATGTACGACTTCAATTTCTACATAGATAAATAACATAAGTACACAAGGACATAAAGAATATATATTCTAAATTTAATAACATTTTTATATTCAATAACTTTTTGATAGAAATATTATATACTTTCAGGATAAATTTGAGTTATGTGTGTGTGTGTGTTTTAAATTTTTTATTTTAACTTTATACTACCTTTGTAATCGTGTAGCATATACAAATTGCAACGGGTTTATTTAAATTCAGAATTCTAAAACAACAAAATAAAGGCGAAACAAAGGACATCTAACCTACCAAGGAATCTTTCAAGCATTATTTTGAATTCACAATTCTAAAAAAGAAATTATAAAGGCGGAAAGCAAAAAAAAAATGCCTTTTAACAAGCAAAGAGTTCAAGCATGCGATAAACGAAGCTGCGGGGAATATAAGTGTGCTTTTTGGTCTCTTTATGAAATAGTTTTATTTTGAGAGAAAAATACCTTTTATATATTTCTAATTCTGACTCATTTTCATGTAAATTTCTTCAATTTTTTTTTTCAAACGTAAAAGTAATCAATACTCAATTCCAGATTTAAATCATCAAATTTCATGAGTCATATCATATAATTTCAATAATTTCTAGAATGACTTAAGAGCTTTTTGATAAAAGAGAAGATAAAAAGAAAGCAAACTGGATAATGTTTGACAAAAGCAAGAGTTCAACAACTCCTTTTAGTAATCAATATGTCAGAAGTTACAATCATGAACTCCTTTACTTCACTTTTTAAAACAACGTTTTCAACATTGAACTAAATTAAACAAACCACATTCAATAAATAAAAAACAAAATGGATATATATTTATTTAATTTCTTAAAATAGTTGTAGAAAATTTGGAATTATTCAAGGTATATATGTAACTTTCTTTTGTAAATAAAATTCACTATCTGGAAGAAGTTCAAAAAGTAATCAATGAGTGACACCACATCCTTAAATGCCGTTAACGTGGTAGACAGCATGTTTCGTAGAGTCAATAATTTATGTATGATAATCTCTTACACCCTATGTTTTAAGATAAAAAATCAACAACTTTTTTAAAAGTTGTTCCAATATGCCGAATGGCAGTTATATCAAATTACAGAATATATTATTTTACTTAACACTATTCATTACATAAGGGTTTTTATGGATAGGTTGACTCTCAATTTCACATTTATGAATGATTAAATATTTTTGACAAAATAAAAGGAATGAAATACTTCGATGTCCTGTAATTAATGTTTTTAAAGGGTTTATCTTTAAAAGGAACATGAAATTGAATTAAAATGTGGTCATATGGTAAAGGAGCATTGTCCATATTAATATAATATTTTTTTCTGAAGTTTGGGCAATGTTACTTGTTCGGGATAGCAGGCAACGATATATGATGTAGTGCAATATACATTTTCTATTTTCATGTGTCTTGCAAGTATTCTTCCTCCAATGTTGACATTGTCACGACAAATCATTGATTTGCCATTGTGACTCATGTTTCTCTCAAAACACACACCGTGAGTCCCCAACTTAGTAAAATGATAAAACATATTTATATCCATTCTAATCGGTATCTTCTTAACTTCACTAACAATAACCCCTTCATCAGTAACTTGCAAGTTGGAATAAAAAATTCTGACTAATTCCGGATAATAAGATTGACGATGACACAAGAAAGGTAATAATCCCAAATTATGCAGTATATCATAAAACTCAAAGTTTTGCTTCTCAATAAAATCATCTGGAAATCTTGGTTCAATAATATCTCTGTTGGAAAATTTGGAAGAATACCTTTCATATTGAGCAACGAAGGAGAAAAGTCTTTGGGGCTGCGACGGGGGGATAATTTCATTAGCTTGGTTCTCGATGATTATGCCATTTTAGATGGATTTTTTACAATTTAATCGGTGGGTTTTGTGGAGAATTGAAAATAAGAAAGATTGCAAGCAACGAGAGGTGATTTGGTGAAGATTTGAAACAACAATGGTCAAATTAGGGTGCAGGAGGGGTAGTGTGTGAGGGTTTTTGGAGTGGCTGGCAGCGGCGGAGAGAGAAAATGTTACTTTAATAGTGGAAGACGACCTGTAATCGATTACAGGGCTTGCTTAATTGATTACAGGCATATTTTTTTTAGGAAAACCTCTTATTAATCGATTGCATGCTTGATGTAATCGATTACAATGAGGTGTTTTTTTTAAAAGAGTCATTGGTAATCGATTACTAGGTGGTTGTAATCGATTACAGAAAGATGATTTTGGTATAAACCTACTCTTAATCGATTACCAATACCTTGTAATCAATTACAGTATAATTTTTTTCTTTACAAATCACTTTTAATCCATTACAAGGGTCTCGTAATCGATTAATGAGGGTGAGCTTGAATTTATAATACAACGTGGCAAGTGTTGAAGCACTAAAAGATTTGAAGACATTGCATACATTAAATTTTCAAAAAAAAAAAATGAAGTACATCGACATTTGTTGACATCACAAGCAAAGAAAATAAATGAAATAAATTATGACCAAAATCTATATTTTGTATTCTTGCGCTCATCAACATACCATCCAGAATTGATGTCCTCATATTCTTCCGCAAGTGTTGGTGGTCGAATATCTCTGGTTTGGATGAAAAAGTCAATATAGGAAGAAATGCGTGGACATTTAACAGATCGATCTAGACTTTTAACATGATTCTAGTGATTGATCATTTGTGATACGTCATAGTCACATTTGATTTCCGCGGTATCGTGCACTCTGCGTCTATTGTGTATTGTCGTGAGTCAACGATAATCAATTTGTTTGACTATTATGCGATCACCACACTCCACTAATTATGTTATGGTTTCTAATAACTGGTTGAATGTGCAATCGTGTCTCATTGGAAAGGTTTTCTGGGCACCCGAATTGAATTCCAAACCTAAACCATAACTATTCTCTGTGATCCCAACGCCTCTCAGAGGTCCACCATAATAAATAATTGTTGGTGAAGTTGGGAGGGAGTTTGAGGATGACGGTGTGGTGTTTGGAGTTAAAAGAGAAAGGATTTCTTTAGCAGATCTTGTAAATGTTACATACAACTCAATGATTGTAACATATGAAATGCATCTTCATCGGTCGTCAATTCAACTGCCTCATACATAGTATGTCCTTCAGAAGTCATGATGGGTCGTCTGAAGTAGAGGTTGTTTATGGATATCTTTGAGGGGTAGGGAATGGTTGTGCGAACTTTTTCTTTTAGCACGTTGTATGTGCAATTGTATGGAATGCGAAATAATCGAGGACTATCACATATTTGTTTATACATTTTTAACTTTGTTATAAGTTGAAACTCTTTTCATGCACTTTATTTCCATATTTAAATCATTTCATTTTAGTAGTAACAAATTGGACTCGATGTACATAATTGTTTTGTTTTATTTTGTAGCAAATATGACATTTGCTTGCTCTTTTTGTCATATATTTATGTACCTATATTATTTTTTGTTTATTTTAGTTGCATTGAACTCTATATTTTTTAGACTTCAAAATAAACATATGGTTTACTATATTTTTTAATATTTTCTATGATTTTTGGAAGTTGGGGTAAATTTGTTACATTCTTGTATACAAACATGTGTGGATTTTATTTTCCTTGTTTTAAATGATCAAAGCTTCTATACAAACTAGAGAGATCTAATCAAAGAGACGAAATTCACCAATTTAGTTTCCAATTTTAGAAATTGTCTCTTCTTTTCATTTTCTCTCAACTTTAATAATTATCTTTTCATTTCCTTCTCTACTTTGTTTTCTTCATTCTTCATCTCTGTTAAATTAATTCCAAAAGTTCATTTCATGAAATAGTGATCATACAATCCAAGTTGACTTTTGCATAAATTATTTATTGTTTTCAATTTGTTCTTCTTCTTTCTAGGTCTAGATTTGTATTTTATGTTATTAAATTGAACTTGATTTCAGAAATCAAATTAGGTACCAATTGAATGTTGATTTGGTAATTAGATATAGATTGGATCGAATGATATTTATTGTCACTATTGACTACAAACAATTATGATAAAATGTGAATACTATTACTCTAAAAGAGAAAATACAATAACAATTCCTCACATGTGAGTAACTTCACAAATTAAAGAGTATTAAGATTTAATGTTTTCCACAAAGAAAAAAACATCATACTCAAATAAAGAACTTAGTATAATTTGTAATTTTTGATATGTTATCTCATACTTCATGTATGGAACACTAGCATATTTTCCTTTATCATTACAAAAAAATAGATATTACCGACGGTCGAGATCCGTCGATAACAACATATATCCGTCGGTAAACTACTTTTTTCGACGGATTTCTGACGGGCCAAAATCCGTCGGTAAAAGGGTCATAGCTAACACTTACGAACGGATATTGTCCGTCGGTAATTACCGACCGCAGGATCCGTCGGTAATTACCGATCGCAAGATCCATCGGTAATTATTGACGGCGGGATCCGTCGGTATATACATGAGTTTGACGCAGCATTTCCGACGGATTGTCGACGGAATAATCCGTCGGTAATTTCAAAACAGTTTTCCAGTGCAATTTGTATTCGCACAGTCCACAAAATTTATCAAACCTGCAATCTCACAAATACAATCAGACTTGCCCATCTTATAATTATCTGTAGCCAATCCAGACAGATATCTTATACATACATCACACGCATACGCATAAATATTTTAAGAGTCTGTATATAAAAGTGAAATAAAGATAAACATCTTTCAATCACAATGTCATAGGTTATGTTTAACTAATGTAAAAGCATACATAAGTAACAAACTCAGTATAGAAAAAAGTCCTAATAATCTACATAATCATCTGAATGATTTTCTTCTGTAGGCTCTTCTTGTTGCTCAATCTATGGCTGGACTGGTGTGGGTTGGACTGGTGTGGGTTGGACTGGAGTGGGTTGTTGCTGGGGCAGTGTTGGGTTGGACTGCTATTGTTGAAGACGGGTCTGGGCATCAACAGGCAGAAAGGCCATGACTAGATTTTTGAAGTTTTGAAACTGACTTCTCAAATTTTCATAAGCTTGATCACATTCTTCTAGTCGTTGCGTGAGTCGGTTCACGGCCTCCTCAACATTGTTGGAAGAAGATGCTTGTTGTTTGTGGATACCTCTTCCAGTAGTGTAACCTTTGCCAAGTTCTCTAGTGCCATAAAGTCTTCCTTTATTTTTTCCGCTGACAACGTCAACCCAACACTGTGTCCTAATGACATCTTCCTCATCATTATGCTCTGACGCCTCAGCACAGGACCCTTGCTCAGATCTGACTTGTGAGAGTCTAGTTGAAAATTCTTCCTGTTAAAGAAAACAATGACAAATTATTTAAATAAGGTACAACATTTAAGTTTAAAGGAAATAATAATTAGTAAAAGGATTTCCTTACATGTGTTCTTCGAGACCTTTCATTAGCAAACTGGCCAGATCCCTTGCGAAGATGAGTTTGGTAAAATACCTCATCAATATATGCCTCTCGCCCCAACTCTTTTTCCTTTTAACAAAATAAATGGTTATATGTATACATCTATTTTAAAAGAAGTAAATTATATCATAATATGAAAATAAAAAAAAATTAAGGTTTATACCATACGAAGGGCATGCTCATGAGTGGTAATGGAACCACCTGTGTGTAGGGTCCCACCCTTTTCTGAAGCTCTATTCCTCTGGGATGTAATTTGCTTGTTGCCATAAGAAGGAGAATTCCAATGTTCTAGCAATCGATTCCAGATATGGTCCCCAATCCAATAAGGGCGCTCTCCTACAATCCGAGCATCTCTAAACATCTCAGATAGCCTATGAGATGCTTTGGAGTGGAATTTTTTTTTAATTTGACCTTCGTGCTCAGGTCTTCACTGAATCGACCTCTGTAACAATAAATCAAGTACATATGATCTTGACAACAAAATATGCATGGTATTTAAAGTCTAATAGCAGTGACCATCTACTTTTCATTTGACATACATACATAAATACAGAATGAAAATAAGTTTCATGACGTTTTACCTTAAATCGTTGCCAAAAATGTTCTTTCTCTTCTGGAGGTATGGCACCCCATGATGGCCAAGGCGAAAGGAACTGTTGCTTAATAGATCTTGTGATTGTCTGAGAAGCAACTCTAGAAGGAACAAACCTAAATATAAATGCATAAAAGTCATAAAAAAGAAGGCAAGGCAAATAACAAGTCATGGCATACAAATTAGTATTTAAGATCTAAATAGATATTACACCCGATTAAAAGGCTCAATCATCGGTCGCTCATGGAGAGGAGGGTGAACATCATCAGCAGCTGAATCAGGAGCATCTACTGCAGGAGAAACATCAGGAGAGGGATTAAAGGATGAGGAAGGTCTACAAGAAGTGTGAACCACAACAGGGGAGGGTCCTTGATGGGAAGGTTGTGGTGTAGAGGTAGGTGGTGCAGGAACCACAGTAGGGTTTGGTGTGAAGGTAGGTGGTGCGGGAACCATAGTAGGGTGTGGTGTGAAGGTAGGTGGTGCGGGAACCACAGTAGGGTGTGGTGTGGAGGTAGGTGGTGTGAGTACCATGGTAGGATCTAGTGTGGGTACCACAATAGGGTGTGGTGACGGAGTGGATGTAGATGGTGTGGTAACCCCGACAAGGTGTGGTGTGGGTACCCCAGCAAGTGATGGTGCCTGAACGGGCGCACTCTGTAGTATTTGGCTAGGAACCCTTATGATATACTGTGGTGGCTGTCTTCTTGGCTTTGTCTTCTTCCCTTTATCAGAACTAGATCGACGTCTAGGTGACGTTGCAACAATCAAACTATATAAAACAACAAAATTGAACATCAAATATCAACAAGATAGTTATTTTACAGTTTAAAATGACAAGTGTTGTTCACATTACCAACCACAAAATAATACTTTTATAAGTGAAATACTTAAAGTTTGCAAAAACATAGTTAATGAATCTTTTACATAAATTTAACAATTACAACAACCACAACAATAGCTCACAACAACTAAATAATTCAATCATCATCGTCATCCTTCTCCTCATCATTTTTGTCATGATCGTTATACTCGTCGTCGTCATCATCATCATCATCATCATAATCTTCTTCTTCTTCTTCTTCTTCTTCTTCTTCATCTTGGTCGTCTTCATCTTCTTCGTCTTCTTCTTCTTCTTCTCCATCTTCTTCTTGTATTTCTCCTTCCAATTCTTCAGGAGCACCATCAAAGTCATGCAATGTAGATACACTTTCAACTTCGATTATTTCATGGGCATGTGACATTTCATCAACTTGAT
>Ga0209589_1009522_pt1 | contig 14609 bp, 7 predicted proteins | sample CowpeawhiteBW_FD_187525 | JGI IMG/M metagenome (GOLD analysis project Ga0209589, IMG submission 187525) | Root nodule microbial communities of legume samples collected from California USA - Cow pea white BW (SPAdes) (version 2) | ecosystem: Host-associated > Plants > Roots > Nodule | place: USA... | reverse complement strand
AAATTATCTATCTATCTCTCTCTCTCTCTCTCTATATATATATATATATATATATATATATTTATATTATTTAATTATTTGGTGTACATTTTTTTCCAATTATTATTATTTTAAAGTAAAATAATTATATTTCTATTTTTACCAATTGTTAATTTAAATATAATTATTTTTCTATTTTATGTTTTAGTAATTATTTTTAAATTTAAATAATTTTTTATAATAAAAATTATAAAAATTATATTTTTATAATTATTGAACTTTTTATTGTTTAACAATTTTTATTGAAAGAAGCGGAAACACGTCATTAAAGATTAGTCACGACGGTATTATCTATGATTTATAATTATATAAAATATATTTTTTCATATATATATATATTTATATTATTTTCTTAATTAATATTTTTTAATTTAAATAATTATTTATAAGAAAAAAGTTATTTTTTAGTTTTATTATTTTATAATTATTTTTTAAAATTTTAATAATTATTTATAATATTATTTATATATTGCTATATTTTTATTTTGATAACTAAAATATATTTTATTTATAATTATATATATATATATTTTTTATTCTTTTAATTACTATTTTAAATTTAAATAATTTATAAATATTTAAAAAATACGTATACCATAAACATAACTGTTTACAATGGTAGATAAATAAATATATTCAAAATCTGTTATTAATTTAAATTTAAATTACTGGATAAATTAAGTGTTTCTTGATATAAACATTTTAGAAAACATATTTAAGATAGAGTTTAATTGCATAAAGATAAACAGTTAAGTTTAGTTGTAATTAATTTAAAACTTGGATGCAAATTGATAATATTTTTTATTTGAATTATTATAAAATGACGTTTTTGGGCAACTTGCAGGATACTTTATTCTTGGTCCATTGAATGATTGAAATAAATAAGTGATAATGAAATTAGGTTAAAGATTGGAGGAAGGAGACAGGAAGGTCCAGTTGCCAGTGGGAAAGAACCACAATAAAAGTCACCACTTTAAATCGGACGGAGGAGAGCAAAGGGTAGAATATCAACAGACGAGAAGAAGCCACGTGGAGGGTAAGAACACATGGCGATACGTTAGTTGATGCGTCACGTCGGTGGAATAGAATATATAGAAACGAAGATAAGTTCCCCTTTTCACAAAGTCAATAAAATCAGCATAAAAACGCAAACCCTAATTTTTTCTCTCTAGATAGATACACACAGAAGAAAGAAAGAGATTAGAGATAGAGAGAGAAAGAGATTCCTTTTTATCTCTTTCTCGCTCGTTCCTTCTTGGTTTTCCACTTTGGTTGTTGTGTCGTGGAAGTTGCAGAGCTTGACCTCAACCCACACCAAACCAAACCCTTTGTTTTCTTTACCCTCTTTTATTTTTTCCACAACCAATCAGGTTCAGGTATCTCTTCGTCTTTATCAACTTCTTAGCTTTCTTCGTCAAGATCTGGCGTTTTTCCTTTGCTCCTCCTTGAGTTTTCTGTGCCCTGCTGCGATTCTGGTTATTTATTTTTAGCGATGATGCCGTGCCCTACACTTTATTACTTTCGTTTCTAGGTCTAGGTCTAGATCTGATTCCACGCCACTGGATTCTGAGACCTTTTTCCTCGGTTTCATGGGTTCTCTCGGTTCAAGGTCGTTATTCTAACTTTGCAGTTGAAAGGGGTTCTTCCTGGGTTTCTGCTTGATTTGATGAACGACGATGATGTAATCGAGTGGATCTTTTTTCGTCTTTTGATTGAATCTTGTTTTGGTGAATTTTGGCGTTGTGGGTCGTTTTGTGGTGGATCTGTTCATGGTAATTTGCTTGGGTTGTGTTTTCTGCTTGTTGTCTGCGTTTTGAGGTGATTACGAAGTGTTTATAGAGACTGGCGTGGAGTTTGTTTGTTATGATTGTATGGGGCAGTTAATTTTGGATCTAAGGTAGCTTTATGAGGGGATTTGGTTGACCAGAGGCTTAATTAAATTTGCACACGGGTGTTTTGTTAAATTGTTTTTGGCTTTGATCACAACCAGTAATCTGTCCAAGGGAGTTTACGATCTTCTGTCTTTGTGGTGTGTTTTGCAGGTTGACGCTACTTCTTTGTCTTCACCATTGAAGTGAGAGTAAGGCTAGGATTGCTTTACTCTGAAAGAAGAAGCTTTTTAGAGGATAGATATGCCTACGATGGTTAATTCAGTGCCAGATTTTTTGTACCCTACTTCAATAATTTGTTGAGGATTTTGCTATTCAATCGTATTAACTAAAGTTTGAAAGAAGGGTTTTTGACTTGTGAGATTTTTAGAAGACTACTTGGGAGTCATGCCTGTTTCAGGACATGAAGAGGTGTTTATTTCCTTTCTGATTTACAGCTAACTACGATTAGAGAACCATGCCAATTTGTTCTTTTTTGGATATTGATTACTTGATCTTCTATTGACAGACCGGGGTAAAGTCCTATGCTGGGCAATTTAGTGGTTTAATTGCAGGTGTGCCTATCAAGAAAAGAAGATTTCCTTCGTTTCAGCCTTCTTCCTCACCTGTGTCTGAGGAACCATGTTCTCTCTCTGAAGAAACTGAGTTACAACGTAAAGAAAATTCAAGCACTTCTCAAGGATCAACTTTATCAAATGCCAGTATTGCAGGTGCACCAATCAAGAAAAGAAGGTTTCCATTTATTCAGCCTTCTTCGTCCTCTTTGGAAGAGGCTTCACGTTCAGAAGAAAGTGATGCCTTGCGGAAGGAACATTCAAGCACCTCACCGGGTTCAACTCTTTCTACCAGCTCTTCTAGTTTATCTGATGTTAATGGAATCCCTGCGCTTGAAGATAGGAAAGCAAGTACTGATGTTTCCAATGCGACCACGGGCCAAAGCAACTCTTGCTTCCTTATACCGAAAATCGAGGAACCAAACCTTGGTACTCAATCATGTACTTTGGATGTCATGTATAGCAAAGAGACTGTGATACCCAGTGAAAGCAATAAAAAGTTGGAATCCCAAATTATCAAGGGCAATCCTGAACTCTTATTGGCTGCAAAGGAAGGTCTTGCTCTTAGCATTGGAACTGAAGTGAGTAAGCAAAATGTCAAAGATATTTGTAGAAAAGAGAGTCCCTTAGTTTCAGGAAGTTCTAGTTTATCTTTAAGCTTAGAGGAACACCACTTTCCAGCTGTTGAAAATGTGGAGAATGACAAGAGTCGCCTAAAAATAGAGAAAACGGAATCTGTCTCATTGGAGTTATCTTTAAGCAAGGAAGACTGCAGTTCTCACAGTTTAAATACTGATGCTAAAACTGATGGGAACACGACTCCTGTTCATTCTAACAGGGCAAACTGGGATCTTAATACGACAATGGATGCATGGGAAGAATCTGGGACTGAAGCTGGCTTGGGTAAAACATGTGTTGATGGGCTGAAAATTACTGAAAATTCTGTTGTTGAAAAGCAGTTAATGTGCTCTACTGGGATGACACGACCAACAAATGTTCTATCTGTGAAGCCAGTGTGTGAAGAGAGTCAGAAAAAAGATTTCACTTTTCCATCTGCGATGTGTGGACAACAATTTAAATTTGGTGACTCCAGTAATCTATCTCTTACTCCTTTTCTTCAGAAATATACTGAAGAGCCCTCTAAATTATCTGTTAAACTGAATTCTGGTAGTTCTATTCCCAATGTAAGCTTATCTAGTGTGGCTTCGGCAGCAGGTGATGCAAATACTTCTAGTTTTAGGTTGGTAAAGCCAGAACCGTTTGATGAGAACTTGAAAAAGGAATTGAAGGAAGCTAATACCTCTACGGCGGGTTCATTGGACAGTGTGACTGTTAAACAAGAACTATTTCAGCCTATCGTTGTAAAATGTTCTAAGTTGTCCAACGTTAGCAATTTAATGAAAGCTGATGCTGTCTCAGTTAAACAGGAACTAGTCCATACAGGTAATCAGGAAAAATCCAATGCCGCTGTGAGTAAAACAGATCGGTTAGATAAAGAAGTACAACAAGGATTGGATGACTCTTCTCCTTCATTGGCGATGTCTATTGTGCCCGATACGACACCAATATCTACCGACGCAGCTGGTCCTCAAATGAAACCTGGGTGTACAGCTGAGTTATCAGCCAGTGAAAACACAGTAAGCCAGATTGAAAATATTAGTCCTACGGATGGAGACAATGTTGCGAAAGTTTGTCATGGAGCTTGTTTAAATGCCGAGCAGGATACCATAGAAGCAGTTACTTTGCCTGTGGTTGATAATGGTTCAGAGTTGAAAATTTCTGGTCTGAAAATTTCTTCTGTTAGTACTACTGAGGAAAAAAATGCTGCCGATCGTGATGCATGCAGATTGAAACTCATGAATGAGCCGCTGTCTGCTGCCCGGGGCTCTGGTGAAGGCTGTGTAAGTGATGAAGAAAAGATAACCCTGTCAGGTGACATGTTGGAGGATGATTCTTATGGTTCCGATTACGAGTCAGATGAGAATCATGCAGTAACTATTCCTGTGGATACTGAGCGGTATGTTGAAGATGATGATTATGAAGATGGTGAGGTTCGGGAACCACTGGATCCTTCCATAGCAGAGGACAACATATGTGAGGTAAGAGAAGTAGAGCACCCTGACTGTAGTAACTTTGTAAATAAGCAGATGGAGAAAGGAATGGTGAGTGGTGAATGTGCCGCTCAATATCAGGTAGTGGTGGAAAATGACAACAAGACTGCAATTCAAAGTGAAATAAATAGTGAAGAAGCTATGGACATTGAAATGCACGAGAGGTCTGGTAAGGTCGTCGACAAAAATGTGTGTTTGCAAGAATCATTGGAAGACGAGAAGTCCAACATTGCTGCTCATGGCAACAAACCAGTTAATGTTTTGCAAAAGAAACCATTAGATCTTTTGGAAGGTAAAAACGTCTCTGAAGCTCTGGTGACAGAATCACTTTCCAATCAAGCTACTGATGGAAGCAATGGGGTTGATGTCCAATGTGCTGATGAGGTTGTTAAAACAACTGACACTGTTAAACAAACTGATCTAGAATTGCCAAATATGGAAGTGTCTGCGAATGCCAATGATGCATCCAAAGATGTTAATAATGGTGGTAATCCAGGTAGAATTATAGATCTGTCTCGAGCTACTAGTTCTTCATCCCCTGGTAAAACTAGGTCCATTCCAGGCAGATCACAACTGGCATCTCGAGCCGGAAGAGATGTATTGCCTGACACACTTGATGGGGATAAATTACACAGAGGAAGGTATACTTTTTAGTAGTATGAATAACTTATTTCTCGTTTATCCACTGAGTAGTTTGTTTGCGTATCCTCAAGTCGTATTCTTCTTGTTTTGGTTTTCAGAGATGATGTATACATTGATGGCCCTCCGAAATTTTCAAGAGAAAGACATCAAGATATCTCCCCTAGAAACTCTAGGTTGAATTTTGGGCGTGGTCGAGGAAGACTCAATAGTCGTCTAGACTCAGTTCGTAGTGAATGGGAATCTGACCGTGAATTTTCTGGCGAGTTTTATAATGGTCCGAATCAGTTCCGTGGGCCGAGGCCTAAATATGCGTCTGCTTTTGCCAATACTGATATGGAGTACAACAATGTTGCACCCGATGGCGCATATGTTGGGAATGGTCGATTAGGCAGAAAACCGTTGAATGATGGGTCTTATATAGCACCAAGGAGGCGTTCACCAGGAGGTAGAGATGGCATCCAAATTGGTCATAGAAATCCAAGAAACATTAGTCCAAATAGATGTATTGGTGATGGTCCAGACTTGGTTGGGGTGAGGCACAATGATAAATTTTTGAGAGGTTTGCCTGAGGATAACATGGATGCAATGTTCACACGGCCCCAGACATTTGAGGGGATGGATGGTCGGTTTACAAGGGGAAATAGGAATTTTTCTTCCATGCCGAGAAGAGGCCTTCCTCGAATGCGTTCCAAGTCACCCATAAGATCTAGGAGTCGCTCACCCGGTCCATGGTCATCTCCAAGAAGGAGGTCTCCTAGAAGAAGATCCCCTGAGGGTTTTGGTGGACATCCGGAACTAAACCATAGAAGATCACCGTTTTACAGGGTTGACAGAATGAGGTCCCCTGATCGCCCTGTTTTCCCTGCAGAGAGAGTGGTGAGGAGGCATGGCTCACCCTCGTTTATGTCAAGACCTTCTAATGATATGAGGGACATTGATTCTGCCAGGGACCATGGCCATCCAAGGTCTGGTCGAATTCTAATCAGGAACCGGAGGTTTGATGTTGTAGATCCCCGGGACCGTACGGATAACGATGATGACTACTTTGGGGGTCCCATGCATTCTGGTAGGTTACTTGAGCTTAGTGGTGAAGGAAACGGTGAGGACAGGAGAAGGTTTGGTGAGAGACGAGGACCTGTGCGTTCTTTCAGGCCTCCGTACAATAACAACGTTGGTGAGAATTTTCACCTTAATGCTGAAGAGGGACCTAGGCACTATAGATTCTGTTCAGATGATTCAGATTTTCATGAAAGGGGAGGCAACAACATACGGGAAAGAGACTTTGACAGGCGAATGAAGGGGCGACCAGGAAATGTGCCGCCGCCCAGAAGAACAAGAAATATGGATGAGCAGGAAGAGAACTTCAGACACGGTGGTGGTGGTGGTGGTGGTGGACAGGTTTGGAGTGATGACAGTTTTGATGATATTTCACGGGTGAAGAGGAAAAGATTTTGATATCCCCCTCCTAGTCTTCTTCTCATCGATAGTACATAAGGCCTCCTGCGGAATGTTGGAGGAGTATTATGGAATTTACATTTGCTGGTTTTTCACCTACAGAATTAGAGTTAGATTATAATAATACTAATGCTCCTTTTCCTTACTACCTAGTTTAGATTCTAAAAGCATGCGTGCGCATCATCAAATGTGGTAAAGATTGTAGGGGAAGAAGAAGTAATTATGAAATGAAGGGTTGGTGAAGGAATGAAATGAAGTGTGGCTCCCAATGATGGAGGAAGGATAATGTGCATGCGAGCCAAGCGACAGACATTTTCGTTTTTAATAATTTACTTACTGGAATGATGTTATTGGTTCTTTTCACTTTCCTGTTCCTACCAGCAACCATGGAATTATCAAATAACGCATGCCTAATGGAAGTAGTACTAAAATTAAATTAAAACAACAGAAAGCTATATTAAATGCAGAAAAATAACATTAAATGAAGTTAAATCTGTCAATTATTGACAGCGACCTCTATTTTGTGGTCAATGGGAGAAGTAACCCACCACAAAATGTCATTGATTCACACCAACAATTAGGATGAGTTTATTCGTATTTATCAATTTTTGCGAACCGAGTAAGTAAATTATTTTAGTGATCATAATAATTCTATAACCATTCTGCAGTACTACCTCTGAAATTGACAGCTACTACTATGCCTTGTCTTCTACCTGCTGCTGCTCTTCAATCCTTAAGGGGAACTAAATCAATTATTGTTTTATGACAAATCCAAAAAAACATAATTTAAATTCTCTAAATTTATAGAATTTGCTTAAACCATTAGGCCTCTGAGAGAAATACTATGTAAGGGCGATAAGAAAGAATTAAATTTAATATAAATTCTTATTCAATTTCTAAGTAACAGCTTAGAATAATTAAGAATAAATTAGATGTATTTTCATTTTTCTTCATTTATTAAAATACCTTTTTCATTTTGTCATTCTCATATTTTAAAATATTAGCCAATTGTAAGAATGATTGTTTTTATTTTTTATTTTTTATTTTTACTTTTACGTGTAAGAACAACAACACTCTAGGTGCAAGTTTAAGGTAGAAAGGAAAAAGGAAAAATCACAAGTCAAGGCACAATTTATTTATTTTTATTTTTATTATTAGATTCAAACAACCTAGAGCGTAGTCAGAAAAGATTAATATTCTTAATTTATAAAATATATGGATTTCGTATAAACGGTGAATAGCATCATCAGAAAAGATAATATTTCTAATTTATAAAATATATGGATTACGTATAAACTGTGAATGGGTGTTTGTTGAAAATTGCATATAATATTCTTCGGGTTTGATCTTTTACTTTTCTACAATGTGAATTGGGTGTTTGTTGAAAATTGCATATAATATTCTTCTGGTTTGATCTTTTACTTTTCCACAAGGATTATATTTAGTAACAGGGAAGAAAAACTTAATAACAATTTTTTTAATATTTGTAATGTGCAAATAACTATTAGTGATAATGTTTCAAATTTTATTTTTGGTGGTTTATTTTTTTTATCAAACTTTTGTATTTTTTTCTTTAAATTTGCTAAAATTGGTAAAAGAGAATTATAGGTAAGTTTAGCGAAAGGAGCATGATTCTAGTTTATATAGTATTTTTTAAGGCAGAAATTATCTATAACAATATATAAAGGGAATTTCTCTTTTTGTGTCTACATTTCAAAATTTCAATTTTATTCTTAAATATAATAATTTATTAAATTTTTAAAAATTGATCGTTATTTTTACGAATTTTCTATAAAATCGGTTATCTTTCTCTTCTTCTTTATTTATCAATAATTATTATTTCATTTATTATGATATATTACTTTATTTTTAATAAATATAATTTTAGTTTATATATTAACTTAATAAAATTATAATATTATCACTTACTAATATAATATCATATAATATCATGTATATTTAAAAAATTCATACACACAGGCGTGATTAGCGCTGCGCGATTAGCGCCTGTATTTACTCTGGTGTGAAAAAGACAAATTTTAATTCACAACATTTCAAACTAAAGTATCATCTTCATCTTTGCATGTCTTTTATCAATTTCGAGAATTAAAGTTATGTTATTCCATTAAAAAACAGTAAACTTAAAACAAATCTAATTTAAAAATAATACATGTTAAAAAGTCTTTAACATGATTTCTACATAATGAATTCATGTCAAAATGATTTTTTTTTAAATTATTTATTTTAATAAAGTAAAAAATTACACAAGCTTATATTAAATATCTATAGTAAATATAAATGAATTATAATAATGATACGATGTATACAAAATAAGAAAGATAAAAGATAATTTATAGTAATAAAAAGCTAATAATTAAAAAAAATAAAAATAATACAGTAAGAAAAATACACATAAACAATTGTAATAAAGTAAAAGAATGTTTACACATAAAAATCATAATTATATCAGATAAAAATTATGGTATTTATAAATATATATATATATATATATATATATATATAAAGATTTTTTCTTTCATTTTTTGAGTTTTTTTCTTAATTATTATTTTAAAAGTTAATTATTTTATAAATAATTGATTTTTAATAGTTATTCTAAAATTTTAATTTTATCTGTATTTAATAATTATTTTAATTTTTTTACGTAAATATCATATTTTTTTAATTTATATTTAATATTATTTAAAAATTAATTAAATGTTATAAAAATAAATATTATTGATTTAAATTCAAATTTTTATAAAAATTACGAACACATTACGACAGAAAAAACAAATAGAAGGAAAATACCAGTAATAATATTTGAGCAGTAGATGAATGGCGAAGGTTAGGGTCTGAGAAAGTGTTGTTCAACCATTGGAACCATGAGAGGTAGTGCTACCAGTCTCTGGCGATTGGCAAGACGAGCGCGTCTTCCATTCCAACCACCCGCGCACTTTAGCAATAACAACACTGCGCTCTCTATCGCACGCCGCCTCTGCGCAACCGCGCCCTTCCGCCGCAATGATTTCTCCTCTTCCCGCCATCCACCACCCTTTCGATTCTCCACCGGTTAGTCCCTTTCTTCTTCCATTTTCCTCAATCTTTCCAATGCAACGGCTTTTCATTTCTCACCTCACAGGGCAACGTAGGACCATGTTCATCCAAACGCAGGCCACGCCCAATCCCTCCTCTCTCATGTTTTATCCCGACAAGCCTGTCATGCAGGTTGGAAGCGCCGACTTCCCCAACCCTCGCTCCGCCATGAATTCTCCCCTCGCCAAATCGCTCTTCGCAATCGACGGTCTCTTTCTTTCCTTTCTTCCTTCGCTTTCCCTTTTTCCTGTTTCGTTAGGGATTCTATTTAGGGATTCTATCGGCTTCCTCCCTCTTTGCCTTGCAGGCGTTACTCGCGTTTTCTTTGGATCCGATTTCGTTACCGTTACGAAATCGGAAGACGCTGCCTGGGAATTTCTGAAACCCGAGGTCTTTGCCGCTATTATGGATTTCTACTCTTCCGGTCAGCCTCTCTTTTTAGATTCTCAAGCCGCCGCCGCCATGGACACCGCTATCCACCAAGTAAGCATTTCTCAATAATTCGTGAGACGCTGTGAGTTGGATTTAGTTGTACCTGTCACCGTTCAGGATTAGAGTTTCTCGGGTATTCAATCCTCGTGGGAGAACAATAACAAAATCCCTAGAGAAAAAAAAAACTGCATCGAGGTCTTATTCAATTCCTAATCTGGGCTTTATTTCGAGTCTTGACCTAACTGAACTTGGAAACTGGTTCTTGAAGCAAGTATTTCACCTCTCACTAAGGATTGGACATCTCGAGTCAGAAGTTTGTAGGATTGGACGTGTGTGGACGGGTGATCGGACCCTGGACTGATATGTCCAACAGCAATCATTGCAAAAGTCTCGTATATCATCTTAGAATTTAAGGTTCTGGTTTGGAACAACATTAAAAGTTAGTTCTTCGTATGAGAGTTGTCTTTAACTTATATACACTACTTTTTGTCATATTGATAGTAAAGATGAGATCTTTCGCAAATATCTTAGATAATCATGTTATTTTAGTAAACATGAGAACAGTATTTTTAAGATTATGTACAATGGTCCGAGTGTCCTGGAGTGTGAGATTTGTCTCCGTCTTGATCATGTAGTATATGGGAAGTTTGGTTAGGGCAGAACTAACTGGCATGTATACGTGTTTCAATACAGGATGATTCTGAAACAGTCGCGATGATCAAGGAGCTGTTAGAGACTCGAATTCGGCCAGCAGTGCAAGATGATGGTGGGGACATCGTATATAGAGGTTTTGACCCGTAAGTTTCTTTTAACTTCTTTATTTTAAAAATCTTGAGGAGGAAGAGCATGGATATATTATAGACTAACTTTTGTACAACTTGAATAGAGAATGAGAAAACAGATAGTAAAAGATTAACTTTATTGCATAATTCTTTGGGATCCTAAGGAAATTGATAGTGCAGAAACATATTCCTCAAGTCCTAGGAAATTCTTGAGCCATTGTGATGGCTTTCCCTCCCAGTCCTAACCCCCAATCTAAAACATTCATTCCGTTGCTTCCCTCTTTTTTTATACATATAACATGTCAATTATTCTAACTAAACTAACCTACTTTCCTGAATTGTCCTCAGAGCCGTTACTGACTATACTGTACTGAGTGTTAATATTTGGTCAATTATCTGACTGATATTTTTACTGACTATTATTTTATGTTGTGAATTTCTTCAGAGATACTGGAATAGTAAAACTTAAAATGCAAGGGGCATGCAGTGGTTGCCCAAGTTCATCAGTGACTCTGAAATCAGGCATTGAAAATATGCTGATGCATTATGTTCCTGAGGTAACAAATTTGCCAATATCTTTTTGTGATGAGCACAATGTATTTATTATTTTTATCATATCTGATGGCGAACTTTATCTTCCTTTAGCATTGAATTGTTTTGCATGCTCCATGCAATTTGTCAAGTTAACTCAGTTCATATTACAGTGGTAGAGTCAGGGGACTAATTAAATTATTTTGTAAAATTTGATAATTGTATTGTATAATTTCTAATTTGATGGAAAGCATGTGATAAACACATAACTTGTGGAACATACCTATTAAAAGCTAATTTTTAAAACTGGATAACCAACTACTTAAATACATCACCGAATAAGGTGACCAAGATTGCATACACCTACCTTCCTTCCTTGGATACTACCATCTAGGTGCCTTGTACGTTGAGTCAAAATTGTCAGTTGTTTTTTCCCTCTATTGCATTAAGATGTGGAATATGGATTATAAAGAATAACTAATCCTAATTTTCAGCAATAACTTTTAGTAGTAGTATCTTTTTGAATTCAATCTCTATCCACAATCACTGTAAAATAATTTACACTAATAGTCAGTAAATGAATCATCATTGATATGACTTTTAATCCTGCTATTATGCATGGCGGTTGATCAAACGGCAGTGCAATTTTTTACACATTATTCATTCTATTTTCTCATATTAAATTTGTTATACATGCATTATAGTATTTATCATTGAATTTAGTCAAGGAGAGTTAATAAAATGATTGCAATTTTATACGAATTATTCATTTATACTGTATTTGCTTAAAGCATTATTTAATGCTGCTTCCCGCACTTACAGGTCAAGGGTGTGGAACAAGAAATGGATGCCCAGGATGATGAAGCAACATTAAGTGGACAAATGAGTAGTTGAACTTTTGTTGTTTTTGCTCAAAAAAGCTACCTGCATTTAGTCTCGTCATGCATGGATTTCACACTCGACGGAGCCAATGCAACGGCAGCACGGGATAGAAACAAAAGTCAGTGTACTAAAATTACATATTTAATAAACCGTGAGTTGGATACATTGTAGTAGGCATGAAATCATCATTCCAAGATACTTGGATCTTGCTGACATAGGATGAAGGTAAATTAATAACACAATGCACAATGTCATTACACAGAGACCAGGTCCTGTACCAATATTTTTCGGCCCCTTAGCTATGATTCTTGGTCATTTGTTCATGTTGAGGTTGTTGGAATAGTACAAGGCACTGTTTGTCCGTTGCATGTCTTCAGACACACCCCTATTTCATCCTTGTAGTGTTCGAATATGTTATCCCACATTTTACTTCTCATATACATGACCTATTTAGGTATTGGAGGTTATTTTACTGAATTAACATATGTTTTGTATTGTGTCAATGGTGCAAATATGAGTTTAGTTTGCGGATTGCAGTATGAGCTGTTAGTGGTGCGGCTCAAAAGAAAATGTATTGTGTTTTGAAGTTGCAGTTAGTGGTGCTGATTACAGTATTACGATGAACAATTTAGATTGTTTCATCATCGTTGAATTAATTCTAAAATCATGTATTATATTAAAGGGATAACATTTTGACTGTAATGAAAGAAAAACACTCATTTGAGAACTCAAACTTTTAATATTTTTCTATTTTTAAATTAACATATTAATGCATGTTATGATATTGTGAAAGTGATTGTGTACACTATATATTTTTTTTTGTAACACAAAGTTGGATTAAAGTTACATGAGCAACAACATAATCCAGACATTGTTTTATATTATAATAAAGTGCAGTGAATTTTTTATGGAAAAATAATCTCTAAAAAAATGTTAATTTATTAAACACTCGTAAATATAGCATAGATGTTTGGGAAGTGCGTGAAATTGAAAACACATCTATTATGTGATGGGCCTCAAAGATAGAAAACCAAATAATACTAAAGAGTGAGCAATAATACTGCTACGTCCTCATTTTTTTTTACATAAGGTAGGTTTACATTAAAATCTTAGGGTTGAGGAAGTGGAATACAAGTATTTCAGTGGCCATGGCTCGTAGGGCAAAATCCTTAGCTTCAGATCAAGTGGAAGGGTCATTCAAAGAACAGTTTCGAAGAATACATGATTATGCTTATGAAATTCTGAGATGCAATCCAGGGAGCACAGTCAAAGTTAAAGTGGATGAAATGCAGGGTGAGTCTATTTTTGGTAGGTTTTACACATGTTTCAAAGCATGCAAAGATGCTTTTGTGCTTTCTCGCCCCTTTATTGGGTTGGATGGTTGCTTCCTCAAAAGGAAATATGGGGGCGAGTTGCTAACTGCAGTGGCCAAGGATGCTAACGACCAAATGCTTCCTCTAGCATACGCAATTGTGGAGGTAGAGAACAAAGAGACATGGAAATGGTTTTTGGAAATCCTAGTGGATGATCTAGGAGGACCTGAAGTCTGTGGGGCATGTACATTTATGTCAGATCAACAGAAGGTTTGTATCTGTTCATGGAAATATTTTTATTCACATTATAGCCATGAACTGTATTAATTTTAATGCATATAACTGCTGTGAAACAGGGTCTGTTGCCTGCAATTCAGGAGTTATTACCTGGTGCAGAGCAATTTATAAATTGGTTGATCATGTATAACCTCATCTTTGTTGATGATTTCTGTTGTAGAATCTGATATGTCTATATGAATTGTAATGTAGTTGTGCTGGGGGGAAAGTATTTGAAGTTGCACACCTATCAGTGCTAGGTGACAAGTATGTTGTCAACCTAGACACCCAAGATTGCAGCTGTAGGAAGTGGATGATAACTGGCATCCCGTGCTGCCATGCACTTGCTGCCATCAGGTTCTTGAACTTGAATGCAGCAGATTATATCCCCCTATGTTTCAGGAAATCAACTTTTGAAGAGATGTACAACTCCATTATCTACCCTATCAATGGACAAAACATGTGGCCCACCACTGATTTTCCAGATGTCATGCCTCCACATAAAAGGATTATGCCTGGGCGACCCAAGAAAAAGAGAAGGCTGGAACAATGGGAGTTGAGGAAAGATGATACCCAATTACGAAAAGGTGGCCATAGAAAAAGATGCAGA
>Ga0209589_1009521_pt1 | contig 14609 bp, 9 predicted proteins | sample CowpeawhiteBW_FD_187525 | JGI IMG/M metagenome (GOLD analysis project Ga0209589, IMG submission 187525) | Root nodule microbial communities of legume samples collected from California USA - Cow pea white BW (SPAdes) (version 2) | ecosystem: Host-associated > Plants > Roots > Nodule | place: USA... | reverse complement strand
CACTCTCACATTAGGTTTAGGGTTTGCTAGTTAATCCTTTTTCATGTTTTTGTATTTGCTAAAGGACCCCTATGAACTCCTATTTAAAGGGTGTTCCTTGTCTTGTAAAAGGGTTGATCATTTTGTTATAAACTTTGTGCATTCAACCACCAATTTTCGTGAGCTCTCCTTCCTAGAAGTGAACTCACCTTTGCCTTATCTTGCTTGCAAGTGGCGGCACCATCACTCATCTCTAGGGCTTGGTTGGCTTAGATCCCCCCTATGAGTGGCGTGCTTCTTCCATTCTTCATCTTCTATGCTTTCCATTTTTATTGTTTCTTCTTTCATTTTGCTCTTTAGTGTTGTTATTGTCGTGTGTGTTTAAGCTTGAATCCAACTCTCTTCTTCCTTTCATGAGCTTGAGAAATGAACCTTCACATCTAGATAGCATGTTATCTTAATGTCCAGTGGGAATTTTCAAAACGTTTTCTTAAACAACTTCACCATATTCATAACTCTAAAAGGAAATAAGATAATCCTTCATTAGAATTCAAGTGTGTTCTCTGTTTTTTATTTAGTTGTTTCAATTTTCAAAGTATTATTTTAATTTTAAGAAGCAGTTAGGAGGATTTATATGCTGACTCATAGAAAGTTGATTAACGTAAAACAAGTCAAACATTATGAGAAAATGCATTTGAGGCTTGCATCCGTCTCATACTTTAGAAGGAGTTTTATTCTTTAATGTCTCTGTAGGATGTGTATTTTGTAAGAACGCAATTGTATTTGCAGCTTTTACCTAAATCTTCTTTGGCAAATTCTTTTCATGTAACATACATTTAGCCATCTTCACAAAAAAAAAATTGTTTCTTCTTGTAAGGCCCAATTATTTCTGCCCATTTTAATTTAGAGGTTGTCCAATCTTTTGGGCCTAAATGGGGTTGGCCCAATTCAATATCTGACCTAAGGTACCCCAAAACCCTAACTAGTAACCATTCTTCGTAAAACAGATCCCTCACATCTCTTAGAGCAGCTGCCGTCATCCTCTGCTAGGGTTTAGAGTCGTCATAACTTAGTAAGCTCAGCCTCATTCTTTCGTTCTGCGTAAGTCCCTCCTAACTCAGGCTCTATGTTCTTTTGTTCTTCCGTATGTTCTCAGTTAGAGCTTCCTAATGAGCTCGTTTTCGGAACCTGTTCCACTGTTTTTTAGCTCGCGAAGCTGTCTCGTGAGCTATTGTTTCTCACTGTTCGAGTGTCAAAGCCTTAGCTAAATCCAGGTATGGGAAGTTAGGGTTTGAGTTTAAGTTGTTTGTTTTCTGTCGTTCTTGAGCTTGCAAAATATTTGTATGGATTAATCATTGTTCTTGATGCGTGGAATGCTTTGTGTGATTTGTTGGGTTGAATGATGCATCTGCTGCAGGTGAGACCAGGGCGAGAACTGGTAATCTCGCCTAGGCGATTCTGGCGGAGGCTCGCCCAAACCATTTTCGCGAAAGGTCGCCCAGGCGACCTGCTCATTATTTTGAGCGAGCGAACCACTCGCCCAGGCGAGAGGGGTCTCGCCTAAGCGAGATCCCGCGGTGGTTCCTGTTTCCTGTTTCGAGCCCTCGCCTAGGCGGAAGGGGGCTTGCCTAAGCGAGATTGTCTCGCCTAAGCGAGGCCCTTCAGCCTGAGCGAAGGGCTGGGCGAGACAGTATATGGTTTGGTTGCTTGGTTGCCCTTGGATGAGTGGTAATTGCTTGGGTATGCTTGTTATGTTGATATATATATATATATATATATATATATATATATATATATATATATATATATATATATATATATATATATATGATGGATTGCCATGTATGTGTGACATAATTCTTAAATAGAATGATGGATATTGTGGAAGTTCGGCATGTGAAATTAATGAGTGAGTTGGAACTTATGGGACATGGTATTGATATGAGATGAGGCCCTATCCTCATGGGGTGGTGATGATCAATGGTATGGATTCAACATGTGATACGAATGAGGTGTTATTTTTCAGAGGTTGACATGGAATTGTGAGCATGATTGGTATTCTCTTATTGTTGATTTATGATTGTTGGGTCTGTGTCAGTGTGTAATTCCTTGGAGTCTCTAGGTGAGACTGTAACATCCCTGGCTACCCCTCCTCGGGCCCCAGAGGCTGTCAGGTTACTACAGCCCAATGCACCCCAACCCATCACCCTTCTCCGTCCATTCATATTGGGTAGGTTGTTGCCAGTGGGAATCGAACCCCCAACCTGACCTTTAACACCTCTGGTTCACCAGCAAATGTTACCAGTTATGCTGCAGATGGGGTAGCCAGGGATGTTACAGAGACTTCCGGAGTTGCGCTTCAGTGGTCGGCACGTAATTCCATGGCCCCTGATAGTGGGTGTCCATGGTGGTGCCCCATCTGTATAACTAGGTAAGGATTCAAGGTAAGGATTGCATCCTGACACTCTAAGGAGTCAATTAGTCTCACTTAGAGCAGACTGACTCCTGTGGTGAGAGTAGCAGGAGGCCTGAAATTCATTAAGGGCTAACCTTATGGTGAGGGAAAATTAATTCAATGTAACACTTGTAACACACAGCTCGGGGGTGAGCAGAGGTATCCACCACAAGTGTGAGCATCCGCTGAATCTGACCAGGTTATATTTATCCGGATGAGTCGAGTCGTGTCTTAGTGTATTGCCTGAGAAGTCATAGCATGCTTGGTTGGTATGTGTGTATGAGAGGGTGAATATGTACTTTGATTGTATGGATGAAATCTTTTATACTCTAGCTTACCCTACTTTTATTGTTGTGTGTTCTGCTGTGTGGTACTCTCTCTTGCGATGATCATCAACTTGTTGGTGTGAGCAGATGCGAGGAACACCCGCGAGCAACACGGAGGTGATGGTTCCGCTGCATAATCTGCTTGGGCTGGTTTTAGTTTCTTTAGTGGGCTTTTCTTTAGGGCTAAGGCCCATGTACTTGTTTGTTCTTGGATCAACATACATTTCCTTGTAAACTTGTTAACCGGTTTTCTTTTGGACATCGTGGTTTGCCTAGGTTTTGTAAGGAGTTGGGTTTGAACTCCAGGACTGCACTTTTACGTTATCTTTTGTGACGCTTCCTTTAATTTCGTATATTAAATTAAATGGGGTGTTACACTTCTCTCATTGACTCCATTTTGTTCTGAAGTATATGGAACTATAAGTTGATGTTCAATTCTGGTCTCCTCACAAATTGGTACGAGGTATACTCATTGCCATTATCAAACCTTAAAGTATGGATTTTACAGCCGCTTTCCTTTTCCACCCTTGCTTTAAACTTCTAGAAAATGCTTCCAACTTCTGACTTGAATTTTAGAAAATAAATCCTAAACATTCGAGTTAAATCATCTACATAAATAATGTAGTAATGATTACCTTTAAGGGAAAGGGTTCCATGAGGCCCTCCTACATTAGTGTGAATTAGATGAAACTTCTTTTTGGCTTTCCAAGTGGTTGTTGGGAATGGAAGTCTACTTTGCTTTCCATATTGGCAAGCATGAAAATATGTAGACATCACTTTTAAAATCAGGCAAATCTCTAACCATTTCATATTTTTGCATTTTCAGAAGCCATTGATAGTGATAATGCTCAAGTCTCTTATGCCACAACTCTACAACATTTTCTTTTACTAAGGAAACTACCTACCCCTCCATAGTTGGATTAAGGGAAAAAGTTTTGCCTCTCATTTTCACCTTGAATAAATCTTTACCTGCAACATCCTTGATTAAGCAATTGTCTTCAAAAAACACCTTAAAGCTTGTTTTTAATAGTTGACCGACACTCAACAAGTTTTGGTCTAGGTTGGGTACATACAATACATCAGAAATCGCTTTATTTCCTTCATGTGTTACAATAGCAATGGTTCATATTCCTTTTACTAGAATATAACCACCATGACCAATCTTAACTTTGGATTTTTGAAGGCTTAAGTTCCCTATAGAGTTCCTTGTCATGAAATCATGTGATTGGTGCATCCACTATCAATAAGTCAGGATTCACTTTAGATATTACTTGAAAAACAAGTTGCAACCAAAAGTTGATCTTCCTCTTCTTCATATGTAATTTTAGCATCTTCTTCTTGCTGCTGGATTTTGTTCTTGCAAATCACAACTTCATGTCCAAGTTCGTTGCACTTATTACACTTAGCATCTAGCCTTCTCCAACACTTGAATGGAGGATGACCCATCTTGTTGTAATGCTTACAAGGAGGAAATCTTCCCTTCGAACTTCCAACTTTGTTTTCATTTCTGAAGGAACTCTTTACATATGTTTGCTGCTTTGTTCATGTTCTTTTTATACCTCCCACCATTTTCATGTTTGGATGGTAATGCTTCCTCAACAAATCTTTCTTCTCTTATATATAGCCCTTTTTTGTTCTTTGCTTGCAAAGAAATCAACAATTGTGCCAAGGTGATCTTGGACATTGCCTCAAATCTTTCAAGTATAGTAACCAAATTTTTTTCAACAATGCGAAATTCATTAAACTCAATACCAAGCAATCTTATTCTATTTGCAATGCTTAAAATCCTTTCAGCACATGCATGCCTTTGATTCAATCATCTCCATCATACTCCTTTTTAAGATATTCCCAAATGGCTTTGATTGAATTTAAAGTCATGATTTAAGTGAAAATTGTTGGTGACACTATAAAGGGTCGCCTTTGTCTTAGCTTCTTCAATTTTTTTGTCTTTGTGAATTTTTATTTGAGTCATTGTTGGATTGTCGGGTAGTGGAGAAACTTCATAGTCTTCTTCTACCACTTCTCATAAATCTAAAGTCGTAAATGTCCAAATTTGATCATTTTCACCATTGAAGATTGATGGTGCTATTGATGATAGATTTGAATCTCCGTCCATGCTTTTAGATTTTACTCTCACAACTCCTTCAAGAATAAAACTCTATGATACCATTTGTTAGTAAAAGACTTTCAACATTGAATATGTTGAAAGGGGGAGCTTATTCATTCTATTGAGTTTTGATGATGTCCAAAGACAAGTAACACCTCTTAGCATTGTCCTAGTATTAGAGTAAATATTTCATTCAAATAGTTAATGCACGTTTAGGATCAAATGTAAGCCAAGCCTTAAACCATATAGATCAACCAATCGAGTCCTAAAGTGCCTAAATATAAGGGTTATAGAAGTCTTTAATGGATTAACAACTTATCTAATGGATTATCGAAGTGCATAGTCACTACAATCAAAATTCAGTTTCGATAATCAATTAGGTAAAATTCCTAATCCATTAATCTAACCAGCGTAATTCCCTTCTTAATAAAATATCAAATTCATTTTTTCAAAAATACAAGACCTGATTTGAGAGTTTGAGAAGAGAGAATTCTTGAGTTCTTGAAGGGATAATTTTGTTGGGTGATCAAGAAGATTAAGGATGGAGTTGATCTTGAGATATCTAGCTTGGCATTAGAGATCAATTGTCACATATGCATACAACTACGTGTACTCGTTCCTTTTCTTTTGAATTATTGCTCTTTTCATTGTCATTCATTGTGTAGGTGAATGTCTAGTTGCAATTGTGTGAAGCATTGTACCTAGGGAGACTTCTTGATAATTGAATCAAGTTATTGGGTCATTAGAGTGTAGGATTATATAGGTGATCTTGTAATTCTTGGAATTCTATTGATATAGTGGAATCCTTCTAAGCTCGGGTTGCTCAGAAGAAGACTAGATGTAGATTCATCTTGAATCGAACCATTATAAATATTGTTGCCTTCTCTTGTGTCTTTCATCCTTTCTAATATTCCTAGTTATTTGAATTAATCCATTAATGCAACATTGGTAAATTGATTGAAGTGTTCTTAAAGATTGAGAAATAGTTCAAGAATCTTTTACCAAACCTGGCATAATAATTCAATGCATTGGATCTCCCATAGTAGTTGATGGTCAATCTGACCCTTCTTATTGTATTTTGGTTTTTTGGACCATGCATCCAAGGGTTTAATTATTGCACACCAATTGTACAAGTAGATGGGACATTTCTCACAGGTTGATATCAATGGACATTGTTGACAATGCTCGCTCAAGATGCATCTCGTAACATATTTCCTTTGGCCTTCATAATAGTGCAAGGAGAGACCAAGGAGGCTTTAATCTAGTTCTTTCAGCTATTACGAGGCACATCACACCACAATCAAACCTCTGCTTGATAATAGACGAAGGAAAGGAATATTGGAAGTCCTACAATCTGAAGAAGTAGGATGGGAAGGAGATAAGCTAAATCAATATATTGCATACGTCATATCGCTTCAAACTTCAACAAGAAGTTCAAAAATCATGAGATGAAGAACCAGTTAATTAACATGGATAATAAAATTACTCTTTTATTCACAATAATTACTCTTTCATTAACAATTGTATTTCAAATTAAATTAACTAATATATTTGCATTTTCACATCTTACGAGGTCAACAAGCCATATTGGATCGACAGGATACCATTACAAAAGTGGGCTTAGGCCTACGACAAAGTAGTAGATTCGGTCACATGACAACAAACTTGGCTAAATGTATGAACTTTGTTTTAAAACAAGCTCGTTCATTTCCAATTTGTCCTCTAATTATGGCAACATTTGAAAGGACTGCAGCATGGTTTGTTGAGCGAGGCATTAAGAAAAAATTTGTTATGAGCAGGCCACCAATATCCTAAAGACATAAATGCTATTATTAAAAAAATCAACAACAAGCTGCAATGTGTCAAGTGCGCTAATAATCAAGAAAAAATAATGAATATCAGGTTCAAAAAGACGTTTATTCCACATGATCGCCACCGACCAATGTCTTTCACAGTTAAATTAAATGACTAGTGGTGTGACTATGGTCATTTCCAGGCTTTTCGACTGCCTTGTCATCACGTAATAGTTGTCTGCTCTTTTTCCCATGTAGACATGACCACATACATTCATCCAGTTTATAGTCTTTACACTATCAACAAAGCATATGAACTCCAATTTCATTGGGTTAAGAATAAAGATTATTGGTCCACATACATTGGACCTAATTTCGTTCCAGAACCAAACATGCCTCGTAGGGCATTGGGAAGACCTCCAACTACTTGTATCCACAATGAAATGGATCAATCCAATCCCAATAGATGAAATAAATGTTCATATTAGAAATGAAGGACATCACAAGGGCAATTTTCCCTATCATTAGTAGTTTTTGCTATATCTAGTTTTTCAATGTGTTATATTATGAAATTCCTATCTTCTTTGTAAATTTTCATTATCTTACTATTTCTAGTTTAACGAAAAATACCCCAAATTATTAATTCTAACAAACTTTATCTACAATTTACAAATTTCTACCAATTATTTATGTTAATTTATTGTACAAATCAACTAATGTAAAAATAAAAAACAATATTTATTTAATGTCCATGCTATTAAAAAAAATCAATTAATTATAAAAAACATCATTAAAGTCCTCATACGTAATGGTTTCAGTTCAATATACATTACGAAGAAATCGTTAGGATGTTTGACAAATTTTCCTTTTAAAAAAGTTATACAGAAACCGACCACACTCCCAACAACTTCACGGTGGAATTAGTCCTCCATCCGAACGACTTCACCCTTTTCTGTAAATAAAAAGTCAACCAACCTTATTTTGAAAATTATGCTTCAAATTAACCCTTTTTTGAAAAAAAGGCCCATATTATTATTTAATTTAATTTTATAACTTATTACACATTAAAAAATATTACATAAATTATTTTAACAAAAAATATATGCATTTATCAGAATTAATTTTACAAAAAACGACCATAATTACAATATTTTATTATGATAATTTTTCTATTAGCATAACTACAATATATTTAACTTATCTAATTTATTAAAATTTGTAACATCACATTTTAATAGCTTAAAACTAATAAAATAAGACGCTTCATTATAACATTCAAAACAGGTAATCCAGTGAAAAATATATCATCTATGCACTTAAACTAAACCAACAAGCAAACCTTATACAAAACAAACCACTTACAAAAACTCCTTGAGATCTTCCATTACTCTAATTGATAGCTCCCCATCCACCAGAGGTGCCTCTACACCTGCAAATGTTAGAAAATGATTAATCAAATAATACTATTAATAATAAAAATATAAAATAATATAATAATTATTATTAGAGCAATAACAATACTAAGACATATATATAAATCAACGAATATTAATCAGACCCAACAATACTAATAACAATAATAGATAAAATAAATAAATGAAGAGAGAAGTAGAAATATCCTGGATTGAGGCACTTATAGCGCTATCTTTAGAGAGAAAATGCCCCTACTATATAAGGCAAACCAAAATCATATGCGCTTCTCTCCCAAGATACAACAACACGTTAGATCGATCGAGTATAGCGAAGGATCTTCAAACCTTATGACACCACTATTTTAAGAGATAGTATAAAAGAAAAAAGAATAACACTTTTGAGGGAACTCTAGTTTTGTTGTATCTTTCCTCATGGACCTAGGTGGTATTTATAGATAGAAAAGGGAGACACGATTGAATTGTAATAAGAAATATAATCATTAACCATAAATAACATTAACCCATATAATTAAGAGTCCATAAAATATTAGTAACTATAGGATAATATTTTAATTATTTATTTTTTAAATTATATTGAAATATTTCTAACAATCCCCACATAATTAAAAATAAATAAAACAAAATATATTATCTTGTAAAACAAGATATTGTAGTTCAACATAAGGAACCTTCCGGGTTTGAGCCTTACACCTAGTGCTTATAAGCTTTCACCCGAGAAAATGTAGAGACTTGATTGTCTTGAACTACATTCCCTATGACCGGGTTTTAGTAAATAACACATACAATATCGATGCTCATTATAGGTTCTAATTAGTGGGTGCACGTTTGTGCATGTATCTTGTTTCATGAGTGTCACTTAGAGACTTGTCCATATCTCACAATGGTGGCCCCACCATCACACTCATTAGGTAAACTCTCAAAGGGTGGTTTGTGACTCACACTCATACAATAATTTTCATTAGGTTTATTAAGAAGTATTTTATAAAATAAGCATAATAATGCACAAACATCAACCTTATTATTGCCACAATTTATAGTACACCTCGCCATAGGAATGAGACAAAATTTAATCACATTAGTTGGTGTACTTTAGTCAACAACAACTTCGTTATTACCCATTGAACTCCATCCATGGGATCGCCATTCACATGGAGATGGGTGTCCATTGTTGCAACTAATTTATGGGCTATATATAGTCTCATTCCCCTCGACGACTCAAATATTTGTTGATGCATCAACCTTTTGATAAGTAGATATGCAATATTTCTTTCTGACCTGACAAAGTAAAGAGAGATAATACCATGAGTAATAAATTTTCTAATAGATTTGTCTCTCATTCTCATATGTCAATTTCATTGACATTTTTACTAGAAACTTTAAATATATCAATTTGATTGTCAGGATGCATTGAAAAAAATAATAATAATTTATGCTTGCATAGTAGAGGATGACAAAACAACAACTTTTTAACATATTTCCATGATAGTGCACCTCCATCCAAGGTTAAAACATAACCATAATGAGTAGTTGATTTTGTCACCAAAATCGATATCCAATTTACATTAAAATATCCTTCAATCATCTAAAAAAATTGGACATATTGTCATAACTAGAAGAAACACAAAGAATATTACACTAGATGGCAAAATATTACTAGAGGTATATTTTCACTCACTTCAGAATATATAACCAATATTTTTTTATATTAAGAGGTATGTTTGTAAGATCCGGGAAAATTAAATAAATAAATAAATATTCATTTAATAAATGTGATGGCAAGAAACCTTAAGTTAATTAATTTGGAGAGAGAAGACAAGGAATAATACTAGCTTAAGTGGTTAAGAGTATTTGGTTGCATTGAAAGGACTTGGGTTTGAGTCATGTGTATGCGAATTGTGTGTTTATTTGATTGTTTATTATTTTTAATAAAATACTGGATCGTGATGAGTGATAATATAATCCTAGATGTATAGGAATTATCACAATTCTTTTTGTCTAATTTTTTTTTTTTTTGCATGAGGGAGAATGGTCAGAAAACCCTATCTGTCATAGGGAGCAACTGAAAGCTTAAGAAATCACAATGAATGAGCATTAAAGTCCTTTTATTTAATTTTCTTTTTTCAATGTCATTAATCCTAGTTAAGGTAGTTAAGATCATTTTAGAGATAGGAGAGTAGATTTTAGAGACTACCAAAGGGTGAGGGGATGTGGAGAGTGTATTCTGAGTGCATAAATGGGGCTAAGAAACACTGGTGCGTGCTCTTGAGTGGACGCCTTCGTGGAACAAAAGCAACTCTAGGAAATTTTGCAAGCTTAAGCAAGGGAAACCAGGATAGGAGAGCTGTCATTTCCTGTTTAAATGATCTTATTTGCTATTGCATTATATATTGATGCATGAAAGTCTTCTCCTGAACCAAATTCTTTTATCGCTTAACCTCCTGATGTTTGTTGTATGTGGTTATAGAGAAAGTATGTGTATGCTTGTGGTTTCCGTTGTATTTTGAGTTCTTATTATTCTTATTATTATTATTGTACTATACCTAGGTGGCTAGGACCAGTATAGCTAACTACCCAGCCCAAACCGCCAACGTATAGTCCTAGAACAAAAAGGAACAATTGGTTAACTATGCAAAACGATGACACATACATAAGGGTTAACGCTGCCTACTTCCAAAATAATGCATACGTAAAAGCTGCTCACTCCAAACTTAGGAAATAACAGGTGGACCTCCGATATCAGACTACGAGCTTGGAATTTAGGCATGGCCCAGGCCCATTCAAATCCTAATCATCGGCTCAACGCAATAAAGAAGGGCTCAACCCAAAAGAAGGGTAAAACATAGTTAATGGCTCTATAAATACATGTGGACCCCAACAATTAAAGGTACGCTTTCATTAATTCACTAATCTGTAATTTGAATTAAGAGATTTTTTGTTGACTTGATCGTCGGAGTCTTTTTCGCAGGTAACCCTCTAAGGCTCCAATCCGTCAACACTAAAAGAAGACGCATCTAAATTAAGGAGTAGCAATCCCAAGAAGTCGGTGATTGAGGTAAAACATGATTTGTGCTCCCTGATATTCTGTTATTATTTTCGCAAGAACAATTATTATTATTATTTTATTTTATTTTATTATGATTATTGTTATATTATTTTATTATTATTGTTATTATCATTGTTTTATTTTATTTATGATTTTATTATCATTGTTATTGTTTTATTATTATTTCTTTATTTTATTATTATTATTATTATTATTTTATTATTACTGTTTTATCTTGTTTTATTATTATTTCTTTATTTTATTATTATTATTTTATTATTATTGTTTTATCTTATTAGTATTATTCTTCCATTTTATTTTATTATTATTTTAATTATTATTATTATTGTTTCATTTTATTATTATTATTATTATTGTTGTTGTTGTTATTTTTATTATTATCATTATTACTATTTTATTGCCCGTGCAATATTTTAGGGCAATTATTATGTGTTCTTCTTGGTTTGTATATTGTTTAGTTGTCTAGGATTGTGTTGGGTATAACACTTTGTTTTGATGATTTTATATGAATTTATTAGGGGATAGATGTGTGTTTATACTTGAATGATGCATATGAGATGTGATATAGTAAATTTGAGTATGTGAAGTATATCAATGCGTATTTTGGTTTCTGGATGTTTGAGAATTGAATTGTTGGATGTTAGAAACTGAATTAGAGTACCTAAAACCACTAGTGTCACATTACTGGTGCATAGTTAAGCACCAAGCAGTAGCACGAAATGGGGAAGCCTTGTGTGTCGTCGCGCCCGGCAGTGTTGTGGAACCGCCAAACAATCCCCACTACCATTTGGCCGGGTGGTGCTTAAGTTATGTCAAGCGATAGTGCAAGTGGCAAGGTGCATTTACGATGCGTTTTGCATAGCTTGTTGTGTTGGGTCTAATATGGGATATGCTTGACCGTATCACGAGCGGGTAGGTTCATGATTGGTGTTGGAACATGTAATTAATATGAGCCGGAAGGTTCATATTAATCATACTTCGTGTGATGAAACGAGTGAAGAGGATCATATGTTCTGTGCTCACACTTGAGACTTACTATGAGTAGGGAGGTTCGTAGCTAGATGGATCATGCGTGTTGGACTACGAACAGGGAGGTCCGTAGAGTTGGACTACGAGCGAGGAGGTTCGTAGAGTTGGACCACGAGTGGACAGGTTCGTGGAAGCATTGGAATCCCTAAGACCAACTTGAGTGTGTATCTTGTATAGGACAATGTGTTTTTGTTAATTTCGTTTTAATGTGTTGAGATGTGGACTTAAACCAAGATATGCTTGATGGTGTCATTAGCGGGTAGGTTCATGATTGGTGATGAACACGTGATAATATGAGCGGGGAGGTTCATATTATGATGCTCTCATGTGAGCATACGAGCGGTGAGGTTCGTATGTTTCATGCTCACAATTGAGGATTGCTACGAGTGGGGAGGTTTGTAGTTGTTGGATCATGTGTGTTGGACTACGGGCGGGGAGTTCCGTGAAGTTGGACTACAAGCGGGGAGGTTCGTAGAGGCAAGACCATGAGTAAGCAGGTTCGTGGAAGCATATATATCCTGAGTCCATGGTCAAGAAATTGTGGGTTGGAAACCTTAAGGTAGTAAGTTTTCTTGGTTAAGCATTGGCTGAAATAAAGTAATTAGGGATGAACTTCTATGTGTTAAATTATACGTTTATATTGTTACATGAGTTCACCCTTTCTGTGTGTGTTTGGCGATAATTGTTTAATTTGTTACACGGAAGTAGACGTTGTTTCAGGTAGAGTTGGTGATGCTTAGACCCTAAGAGGGGCTAGGTTGGGAAGTTTTATAGATTATATTTGACTATTTTGTAAACATTTAGTTGATCAATTTTGAACTATGTAAACATAGAGTTTAATTTATGGTTTTGAATTTCGAGACATTTTATTAAGGTTTTAATTTTCCTGCATTTTGGGAAAGAACTTTGAATAATAAATGAAATATTTAATATTATTTTACTTTATTTTATTTAAATTAGTAATATCCAACCAGGATGTTACAATGTTAACCATTGTAAGATAACTCCCACACTTTGAAGTATTTTAAACGTGGTTCTCTTTTCTTTCATAACTCAAACGAAGTTTTATTACAACCGTTTATGTTCAAAATATGGCAAGCAGAATATAAAGTTTCACTAATATAATGTTAGACAAGCTAGAACTTGAAGCAAAACATTTACCATATCAAACAAAAGCATTTTTTTCCTTCATTGTAGCATTAGATTACCACTATATGAAGATGTTACTTATTGAATAATACCACAAGTTTCACACAAAAACACTCATTTATACACACATGTATTCTCATTTCTAAAGACATATATTCATCACTTCCCTTTTTAATTAATTTGTACCTTAAAATTTTATAATTGAATGGTCTCTAACCAAACTTCTCAATAATTGTAGCAATAGTAACACAACTTTCAACACTCGTAATAATCAAAGAAAAAGTTTATAAATGTTTTATTACAAGATAAAAGCACTTAACTCAAACAAGTCATCACAAATATATCATTTACCAATCAAATCACATGTCTATAATTAATAATATATTGTAATCAAAATCCACTTTAATCTTAGAAATAAATATAGATGAGTAATCAAAAATAAAAATAATTGATTTTTCTCTCTAAGAATGTTAGAAAAAAATTAATCAAATAATACTATTAATAATAAAAATATGAAATAATATAATAATAATTATAAGAACAATAATAATACTAAGACATATATATATATATATATATATATATATATATATATATCAATGAATATCAATTAGACCCAATAATTCTAATAATAATAATAGATAAAAAATAAATAAAGAGAGGAGTAGAAATATCCTGGGTTGAGGCAAACATAGCGTTATTTAGAGAGAAATTAACCCTAATGCACAAGGCAAAACAAAATCATATGTGCTTCTTTCCCAAGATAGAACAACCCGTTAGATCGATCGAGTGCAACGAAAGATCTCTAAACCTTATGAGCACTACTGTTTTAAGAGATAGTACAAAGAAGAAAAGAAGAACACTTTTGAAGGAATTCTAATGTTTGTTGTATCTTTCCCCCATGCACCTAGGTGATATTTATAGATAGAAAAGGGAGACACAAGAGTGAATTGTAATAAAAAATATAGTCGTTAACTATAAATAATATTAACCCATAAAATTAAGAGTCCATAAAATATTAGTAACTTTAGGATAGTATTTTAATTATTTATTTTTTAAATTATATTAAAATATTTCTAACAACAACTTCATTTGCTTCCATCAAATAGGTGATCACCGCAAAAGAAGAAATAAAAAACACAAGAAGACACAAAATACACAACAGTGTAAGCTAATGTACAAAAGAAATATTCATACACACACACACACACACACACACATATATATATATATATATATATATATATATATATATATATATATATATATATATA